>ERZ724505.750-NODE-750-length-19510-cov-5.152403_pt1 | contig 19510 bp, 31 predicted proteins | sample MGYA00376038_ERZ724505 | MGnify/ENA primary metagenome ERZ724505 (study PRJEB28724, sample SAMN07190884) | wastewater metagenome | isolation source: effluent of sewage treatment plant in Hong Hong | place: Hong Kong | collected 2016-03-17 ...
ACGTCCACACCGTGGGAGCGGGCCGACTCGACACCCTTCTCCCATTCCTGGTTGGCCTGCCAGCGCCAGTCGCCGTCGGGAGTCGTCGCGTCGGCCAGTTCGCGTGCCCGGTCGGCCTCGTACTCGTCGGCGTGTTCGGGGAGCCGGGCGATCAGGTCGTCGTACCGGGCGTTGATCTCGTCGCGTTGCTTCGCCGTGTAGGCGTCCGGGTCGAGTCCGTCGTCGCGACGTTCGATCCGCCGGAAATAAGGGCTGTAGCTGCCGCCGTCCCACCAGTCGCGCAGCATGGCCCGGGTGGCGTCACGGTCCCAGCCGGTGCGTTGCCCGGCGTTCATGATGAGCGCCGCCACCCGGTCCTTGTAGTTGGCGCCAACAGCGAGCCCTTCCATCTCGGTCCACTTCGGGGCGCCGTGGCGGCCGTCGCTCGCGAACCCAGCCAGGTCCAAGCGGCGGGCAGCGATGTCGGCCGAGAGGATCTCCGCCATCCCTTCCTCCATCACCGGTTCCGGCCCGCTGTTCGACACGGTCTGCGGGGATGCCGCATGCACCAGTTCGTGCATGACGATCCGCCAGTCCCGCACGGCCTCCCGGTCGTTGCGAGCCAGGCCCCGGGTCACTTCCGGGGAGACGTACACCGACCCGTGCTCGCCCAGCTCGGGCCGCCACCCGGCCACCCCGGCAGCGTCACCGCCGTACGGGTGGTCAGCATGGAACTCGTCGTAGTTGAGCCAAGTGTCGACCGTGAACTTCTTGCCCTTGAGTTGGGGCAGTTCGTCCTCCATGAGCGCCCGCACGGCCCGCATCCGGGCGTCGATCGTCCGTTGGGAGGCGTCGCCCTTCACCCAACGCGTCGGGGTGCCGGGTTGCCATCCACCCTCTTTCCAACGGACCGGGCTGCCTGAACGGGTGATCGACAAGGGATCGAGCCGCTCACCACCGGCGTCCGGGGCGTCCGGGGCGTCCGGGGCGTCCAGGGCGAATCCGGGGTCGCCAACTTCGAACCCACGATCGGCGAGGATCGGGGCGACGTGGTCCCACCAACCTGCACCCTCGTCCGTCTTGTACCCGCTGAACACGGTCGAACCGGGGTCGGCGTCGGCGAGCGTGCGGCCGAGAAGGGCGTCGGCGACGCCTTCGCCCCGAACGTCGTCGTTGGTGGACACCATGCCGATGTGCAGTTCGCCGTGGCCGAGCTGATAGTCGAGGTAGCCGAGCTTGCCCCCGCTGTCAGCGTCGAACGCCACATAGGACGACGAGTAGTAGCCGTCCCGGGAGTCGCCCCCGTGGGACACGATCTTCACGCGGCGACCGCCCGGGAGGGTCACGTCGTCCAACGGCAGCCTCCACCCCGTGTTCGGACTGGGCGGACCGGTCGGCCACGGCTCGGACAGGATTGTCGGACCGATCGATCCGCCCGGTGCCACAACATCGGGGTCGACCAGCGGCCGGTCGGCGTCACCGGAGTTGACCCGCGACGGAACGTCCACATCGTCCACATCGTCCACGGCCCGGGCGGCCTTCTCGGCCACCTCGACCAGCTTCGTCGGGGCGGGCATCTCGCGTTTCGTGCCGTCGAAGATGAACCCGTCACTGTCGCCGTCGCGAGGCAGTTTCGCCATCACACGACCTTTATCTCGGGCAGGAAGGCGCACCGGCATCCGGCATGGTCACCCGGGTACAGGCCGTAGGGCACGTCGGCGAGTGAGTCGAACCGTCGTCCGTCGAGAGCCTCATGCGGTGGGAACGGTGTCTCGGGATTGCCGAAGAACCCGTGCGCCCATCTGAACTGGACGCGTGCCGTCCGGGCACCCCCGGGCGGTTGACCAGGAGTGGCTCCCGCCCCGGATCCGGGTTCCCCGCCAGAAGGGGTGTCGGAATCCGACAGTCCCCCGGGCGGGGTCCCGGCCGCTTCCTCTTCGGCCACCGTCCGAATCTGTGCGATCGACGGGTCGCCCAGCGCCATCCCCAGCGCACCCTCCCACGGCCCACCACCCGGCCCGTACGGGGTCCCACCCGGCGACTGCACCACCCGGCCGTCCAGGTCGACCCTCGCCCCGGCAGCGGCCACCATCGCAGCCCGCACCGGCAGCAGCCCGACGACTGCCGCCGTCAACAGACCAGCCTGCGCTGCGTCCAACGTGGCCTTCAGGGGTCCGATCGTGACCCCGCCGAGGAATCCGGCAGCAGCGTCCACGGTCGCCACCAGGAACGCCGTCGTCCCCGCCGCCACCAGGAACTCGGGGGCGGGCACCCCGAAGATCGTCCACGCCTTCTCGGCGTCAGCGGCCGCTTCGGACAGGAACCCGGAGACGATCCCTTCGTACTTGGCCGTCGTCCGTTCCGCCACCCCGACCGTGTCGACCTGCGCCTTCACATTGTCGGGCAGTTCCTGCCACGCCTTCCGCGACGGCAGCTCCCGCAGCTCGGCCCGCAGCGGGTCGTCACGGTCCATCGCCCGCAGACCCTCCTTGACGGCCTCGACGGTGATCGCTTCGGACAGGACTCGGCTGACCCCCGACAGGCTCTGCGTGAGACGGTCGTCCACGATGACCAGCTCGGCCAACAGCACGTTCAGCCTGTTCGGGTCCGATGCGGCCGACATCCGGGCGCGGGGCGGGTCGTACGGGGCAGAGAACAGGTCGTCGGAACCGTCGGGCGGGGCCTCGTCCAGTGCCGACGGATCCTCGCCCATGCCTGGATCCCCGCCGTACGGGTCCATGCCCATACCCGGATCCCCGCCCATACCCGGATCCGGCGGCGGGACGATCAGCTTGCCGTCACCGTCCACCTCGGCGTACGGGGCGCCCTTGCTTCCGGTCGCCAACTCCCAATGCTCGTACTCGGTCATCCCGTCGGGGATCGGCAGCAGCCACGACTCGGGGACCTTCAGCATCTGGGCTGCACCCTCCCGTCCGACGATGCCCTGCGCCCACGCCTGCAACGCCTGCGCCGACTGGTCCGGCTTCGACGTGAGGAAGTCCAGGTCGAACCCGAGCCGGATCTCCGACGGGTCAAGGTCCCAGGACGTCACCCGGTCCTTGATCCGTTCCAGCATCGGCCGCAGGAAGATCGTCGTCAGGGCATCGCACACGGGCCGCAGCTTCGGGGCCAGGCCCATCTTGTGCTGCACTTCCTGCAGGATCCACTCGTTCCAATGGTTCGCCGACCCGGGGCCGACCGTCAGGAGCTGTGCCGGAAAGTTGACACCCCGGGCGAACGCTTCCAGCGCCGCCTTCTCGACCTCCAACACCTGCTCGTCCACCGGGCGCCCAACCTGGACGTACTCGGCCTTCCCGCCGATGTACGGGAACGGCATCGACGCTGCCGGACTGTCGTCGTCGTTGAACGCCTCCTGGCCGATCGTGATGAAGTCATCGACCGTTTTTTCGACCCCCGTCAACACCCGCCCGTCCGCCGGTTGGCCCAAGGCACGGGTCGGACCCTCATCCGGCGGGAACGCCACCAGACCGTTCATGATGAGCCGCGACTCCGCCGACCTGGTCTGGTTACGGCAGGCGGCGTCCAAGCGCCGCAAGTCCGGCAGGGCACGCTGCATCGCCGACGTCGGCAGCCACGGCTCGTACGGGTCCTGGGTCCACAACCGGAACGCCCGCTCCTTCGGCACCCGCCGAGTCAGGCCGTACGGGTCGGTGAACTCGACAGCATTCCCGCCGTGAATGATCTTCACGTTCGGGACGGTCGCCACGCACCAACCGATGTCGGCCGAGAACATGACCCACGACTCGCCGATCGCATCCAAGTGCCGCACCGGCAAGGCGAACAGTTCCGCCGTCGAATACATCGGGCTGGAGAACGATGCGATCGCCCGGGTCACCACCGGGTCGTTCACCCGGGACCACGTCCCGTCCGCCTCGCGCCGCTCACCGATCAGCGGGCACAACGTCGCCAGCAGTTGCACCGTGTCCAGGTAGTACCCGGCGACCGACGGACCCTCCCGGTCATACCTGATGACCTTCTGCTGCCACGTCCGGGCCTTCGCCGACGACCGCAGCCGCCCCCGCAAATCCGAGGCCGCCACCACTGCGGCGGTGCGTGGCTCACCAGAGCGTCGTCGGTTGAGTGGCACCGGGCCTCCTCGGATCACTGTCCAGCGTCGACCCCGAGTCGACCCCGACAGCATCGCACCCGGGAATGCCTAGCTGTCGGGCCGCTTCTCGACGATGTCGAGCCCCATCTCCCGCCACTGGCGCTCCAGCCGAGCCGCCGTCACCGGCGCTTTCCGCCGCAGCGTCGCCAGGATCTCGCCACGCTGTTCTGCTGTCATCACGATGGCACCCCCTCCACCTATCGGTGTTTGTGCTGGGCTGGCCCCTGTCGGTTTGCCGTATTCGGTGTTTCGGGGTTGGTCTGCCCGGTTTCTAGGCTTCCGGGTGTGGGGGACGACTTGTACGGGTTGGCGCGGCAGGCGGCGTGGCCGTGGCGGTTTTCGCCGTTGCATGAGGATTGTGTGCAGGTGGCGGCCGTGTCGTTGTGGTTGTCGGAGGGGTCGGGGTTGTCGACGGGGGCTCGGGTGGTGCATGCCCGGCGGCGGGTGGTGGATGATCTGCGGCGGACGGTGGGGCGTCCGGGGACGGTGCGGCACGCTCAGCGGTCCTGGGAAGTGTCGTTGGACGGCTTCCCGGTGGATGTGTCCGGGGTGTGGGACCCGGAGTCGTTGTCGGTGTTGGTGGAGTCGTTTCGGCCGTCGGAGAGGGAGCGGTCGATTCTGTGGCGGTTGTTGGCGGGGTGGACGGCGACCGAGGTGGCTGCCGAGTTGGGGGTGACGGTGTCGCGGGTGTCTCAGGTGTTGCGTGAGTTGGGGCGGCGTCAGGACCGGCCGGGCGGGTAGATGGCGTTCACGGTGCTGGCCGGTGGATGTGGAGGGTGAACCCTTGTTCGACTCGCGTCAGCAAGTCCATGTAGGCGGCCGGGTCGGTGTCGGCCAACAGGGCGAGTCGCCCGTACGGGTCCTGCCCGGCGATCGGGTCCGGCCCGGCGATCGAGCCGTTGCTGTCGACCCAGTTGACGGTGCGAAACCTGCCCGACGTTTCGGCCCGGGCCTTGATCTTCTCTCCGCACACGCTGCATGTGCGGGGGACGGGGTCGACCGGCATCTGGACGGTCGTTCCTTCCTCCCGCCAGTGATCGTCCAGCCTGGCGGCCATCTTCGGGGCGGTCACCCGCAGGGTGGCGAGCAGTTCGCCCCTGATGGCCGCCCTCTCGTCGTCGTCGGTCGTGTCGGTCATCGGTTGCCTCCCTGGTCGGCGTCCAGACGGGCCATGAGTGCCCTGTATGCGGCCGGGTCGGCGTCCCGCAAGCTGAGCAGGTCGTGGGCCAGGCGGCGGTAGGCGTCGGCGGACGACCGGGCCTGCGAGCGTGACTGCATCTCGACCTGCAGCAGAGTCCGGGTGTGGCGGAGCGCGGCCGTGTCCTCGTCGTACCGGTACGACGGATGCTCCAGCATCCATCCGACCACGTCGAGAGCAGCGTCCAACTCTTCGACGGTCAGCCCGGCGGATTCCGACACTTCCCTCACGTTCATCGCTCCGAGTCCCACGTGACCTCGGCCAGCCTGGCGGCGACCAGGTTCCGGGTTCGGGCGATCGCTGCGGCGTCGTCGGGGTGGAACGACTGCTCGGACAGCCAGAGCAGCGCACCCAGCCCGGACTGCAAGTGCGCCGAGGGTGACGGGTCGGTTCGCCGTTCACGGCCGACCACGGCCCGGACTGCGGCGTCCTTGGCTTCCAGCAGCTTGCGGAGCGCCACTTCCGTCTCCGGGTCCCCGTCCGTCTCCGCCGCTATCACCTCGGCCAAGTCGGCGAACGGACGGGACACGTCGGCCAGGCGTTCCGGCAGATGGTCGAAGGTGAAGAACTGGAGAATCGGGTAGTCGCCCATCAGAACGGCTCGTCGCTGAACTGGGGCTGGGCGGGAACCTCGCGTTCGGCCTTCGCGACCTGGGCGGTCGCCCACTGCAGGGACGGGCCGACATCGTCGGCGACGATGGCCACCTTGGACCGCTTGTCGCCCTGCGGTGTCTCCCACCGCTGCTGCTCCAGGCGGCCGAGCACCATGACCCGCTGGCCCTTGGTGACGGACTCGGCGACGTTCTCGGCGAGCTGGCCCCACACGGTGACGTCGAACCAGGATGAGTCCTTGTCCTTGCCAGCGTAGACAGCAAGGCTGAACTTGGCGAGGGCGGTGCCCGAGTTGGTGAACCTCAGTTCGGGGTCATCGCCGACGTTACCGACGACCGTCAGGGTGTTCGACTGCATCCGATGTCTCCTTGTCGTTGGACGGTTCGGTGAACCGCCGCATGTTGTATTGCATGTAGACCTCGACGGCGTGATCGACGGCCAGGTCGCCGATCCGGCGGCTGAAAGCCACCCCGGTGAACTTCGCCTCCCACTTGAGCACCGCCAGGGCGTCGTCATCGACCCAGACCTTGACCTGGGTCCTGCCGTTTCTGGACACCCCCACGTTAGCACCTCCCCGTGACAGTCCGACGCCTTTCAGAGCCGGAACCCGGATGCCGAATGGATCGCCGGACCCCGGGGGCGCATGAGCCGGTCCCGTAGGTCGGGGGCGTGATAGGTGACCGCCGTGCCGTCACCGAACAGCCCGTTGCGGACCAGCCAGACCAGGGCGTCCACCCGGTCCGGGGACGGCCCGATGCCCGGCACCCACGATGTCATCTGCACTTCCATCCGGCCGCCCCGCAGGCCGAGCAAGTGGGCGACCTTGCCGTCCCGGTAGGCGGCGATCACCGGGATGGCCCGGGCCTCTTTCGACTCGGTCGCCCGTACCTTGACCACGTGCGGCCGGTCCATGCCGATCGCATCGGCGGCGTTGCCGATCGCACTGAACACCAACGCCCCACCCTGGTTGTCCTCGCACACGACACGCGAGCAGCCGTGCCGGTGGTATTCGCGGACCACCAGCTTCGCCCAGTCGTCGGGGTGGAAGTGCCCCGAGAAGTCGCGTTCGACGGTGATCCGCCCGTTGGTGAGGGAACCCATGACGATGCCGCATTCGTCGTGGTTCTTGCCTTCGGCGGAGACGGACGGGTCGACGCCGATGATCCGCACGTCGGCGGTGTCGTCCGGGTCATCGGTGTCGATATGGGCGATGTCGCGAAACGACCAGAGGGCACCGGGGATCTCCAGGGCGTCCCACGACCCTTCTTCCAAGCGGAGCCGTTCCACCTCGGGTAGTTCGGCCAGCGCCTTGCGGTACTCGTCGGCGTCGATCCCGGGGTTGTCGGTCAGCATCGACTGCAGGAACGGCCGCCGGTCCGGGTTGTCCTTGCTGATGAACCGGTCGAACACCCAACTGTTACCGGAAACCCACACGGCCCCGTTCTGTCGGAGGATGAAGTTGTGGGTGTCCCGCACCCCGATGCAGAACACCTCACCGTCGAAGGGTTCGCGCGTCACGTCCGACCGGCGCTTGGTCGTCGTCGCCACGTCGTAGACGTGGTTGCCCGTGAGTAGTTCCGTGCCGCCGGACTTCACCCGCTTGATGTTGACACTCAGCTCCGGGTATCGGATCACGACGGGGCGACCCCGGATGGAGCTGGGACCGGTCCTGTCGCGTTCCTTCTGCTGAACGATGTACCCACACTTCAGGGCGACCTCGGCGAAGTCATCGGCAAGCTGGGGGCTCGTCGTCCAATAGGTCCCACTCCGAGTTGAGTCGCCGCGCCAATGGCCGTCGCCCACCATCATCGCGTCGAGAAGGGCCTGAAGCTCATCCCTGCTCGCCGACTTGACCCAGGTCGGCATCCGACGGGTCGCCGAGTCTCGCCCGCATTCCGAGCGGAACAGTTGCCACCAGTTTGGCGAGTAGATGACCACGTCCTTCTCGCTCCACGTCACCCGCTCGAAACCGCACCGCTCCAACATTGCGGCCAGGGCGGCACGACCATGCGGCTTCACTTGGGAGATGGATATGGCCTTGTCCCGGTCGATCAGGGAGCCTTCGGCCAGGAACCAGCCGAGAAGTTCGCAGAACTCCCGGCCGGGCAGTTCGTCCACATGGTGCTTGGTGGACGGCCGCGAACGTGTCCGTTGGACGTCGGGTGGTCGGACAACACCCAGCGACACGCCTGACCACTCCACGGAGCGTAGGACGGTGGCTTGACCCGGAAGGTCATCGAACTGGACCAGCGAGAACTTGGAGCGAACGCCCGTGCGAGTGTTGAGGCCCGGCCGAACGCCACCCAGCTTCGCCACCCTGTGGTTGGGGGTCATCTCCATGTGCATTCCGCGTGCCCGCACATGAACCATGTCGCCGGACCAGGGAGCGGCATGGACCTGATCCACGATGGATTCGACCAGCCGCCCGTCGGGGTCGACGCTGTAGACGGCGTCGCCGATGTTCACGTCTTGGATGGGCACCCATCCGTGCTCGACGGTCAACACGTCCCCGTGGGGGACACACGAGCCCACTCCGCCCGGGTTGCTTGCTCCCCTTACGCGCAAGGGCACGTCGGCCAGGGTGAGCCCGTCGGGGGCGGCGCCGTACAGGCGCTCGGCTTCCACCGGGTCCTTCACGCCGCGTCGGAGCCGCGAGAACATGTAGAGGTACTGCTCCTCCCAGGGAAACTCGGTTGTCTCGTCAAAGCCGATGAACTGGACCTGAGATGACTTGTACCGGTAGTGGGAGTTGACCCGGTTCATGTACCCGAACTGCAGCGTCGCCCCGGACGGGAACGTCCACCTGTGCTTGTTGCCGTCCCAGTGGGCGTGAGGGTCCAGCCAGTCGTGGGACACGTCGATCAGGCCGTCCTGCAGTTTCAGGTCGGTGATGGTGCGGCGGAAGATCATCGCGTTGTAGCCCGGAACGTCCGCGAACTGCAGGGCACCCATGAGCAGGCAGATGCTGTTGTGGGTGACGAGATGCGTGCGGCCGACCCGGTACAGACCCCGGTCGTTGTCGACCTGGATGCACTGCATCGGTTCGGGGTCGACTTCCACGATGGACCGTATCTGGCGGTACTCCGACGGCCACGGGCGGTCCCCCGGAACAGGCCCGCCTGCCGGTATCGACACGGGATCACGTTCGGATCGGAGCAGAGCCGCCAGTTCCGATGTCGTCACCGTCCGGGTATGTGCCCACGCATCAGCGGACCGTCCCCGGCCCTTACGGTCGGCCCCGGTCGCCACGTTCCACTGGTGACGTTCCCCGGCGACGATCCGCTCGCCGTCGACCATGACGACCTCGAAGGTCCGTTCAGTGAGAACCTCCGACTTCCACACAACGGTGGTCGGCTTGCCGTCGTGGTCGAACACCCGGTCCCCGACCTGTACGGCGCCCATCGTGGACCACCCGTCAGGCGTCCCGATCAGCGTGTCGAGCGCGACCATCTTCCCGCCTCCTCCTCCGCCGCCGAAGAGGGCCTCGCGACCCGTCCATGCGAGGAAGGCGAACTGCTTCGGACTGGGCGGGAACGGGTTGTACCGGAGCCTCAGCGTGCCGTCACGGTTGAGGCAGGGCCAACCGGCTTCGATCGCCATTGTCCTCCACCACTTCAGCGTCCACGATGTCGGTCTGGCCCAGGTCACCGAGGGCAGCCATGAGCTTGTCGTAGAACTCGCCGGTCATCTCGGGGTGATGACCTTCGACGGTGATCGCACCCGAGTGCTTCACCTCACCCTTGACTTCACGCCGCTCGATGTCGAGCCCGAGCATCTTCGCCCGCCGGGCCGACAGGGCGACGAACCGGTCGACGGCCCACAGGTTGCCGGACAGACACTGCTGCCAGATAGCCGACTGGACCTTGTCGATCCGAGCCAGTTCCAGTTCCAGCCATTCGTCCTGCGCCCGTTCGCTCGTCTCACGGCGAGCCTCGGCCGCCTTCAGTAGATCGACCGACACGGTCTTGGACAGGTTCAGACCGACGACCGGCGGCTTGCCTTTCGCATGGTTCAGCCAGCCGTACCCGCCGATCACGGCGCGGCCCTCGACGTTGACCTCCGGGTCGGCGTGCAGGCGCATGCCGATCTCCTCGCAGGACAGCCCGGCCAGGCGGAGCTGCGTGGCCTTGATGCGCCGCTCGGTGATCAGTTCGCGGCGAGGGACCAGGGTCTTGCGTTTCCGCGCCTTCGGGAACGGTGGGGCGTCCGGGGGAAGCGGGGGGACGAGATCAGGCGGGATCGGATTCACCATCGCCGATGGCCCTCCCTTCGATCAGTGCCGTCACGAACGACCCCTGCTCGGCGGCGTCCCATCCGTCGTACAGGGCTTGCAGTCTGCCGACGTCGTCACCGCTGCAGTTCACTTTGGTTTCGCCCCATTCGGCGTAGCCCCAGGTGAAGTGCTGGTCGGTGGCGTCGTCGTCGGCGTCCGGTGATGCAGACCCGGCACCGGCACGTTCCGTCGTCCCGATCAGGTCGCCGACCACCCCTTCCAGGGTCGGGGTGAGGGACAGGTCGATGTCGGAGATCAGGTCGGAGAGGATTGCCGTGTCCACGACCGCCAGATTGGTGGTGGCGTCGTAGGTGGCGAGGATCAGGGCTTCTTCCTCGTCGGTCAGGTCGACGTACTTGACCGGCACGCTGTCCTGTTCGGCCGAGATCGCTGCGGCGACCCGCAGGTGTCCGTCGACCACGAACCCGGTCCGCCGGTTGACGATCACGTCGGACACCCAGCCGACGGTGGCGAGCGATTCGACCACCGCCTTCTCCTGGGTGCGGGGATGCATGCGGGCGTTCAGCGGGTTCGCCAGCAGGTCGGCGGGGTCGACCTCGTCGGTGCCGACGATCCGATTCTTCCAGCTCATCCCACCAAAGTAGCAGGCAGGTCGTCACACTTGGAGGGGCGGTAGGACTCGACCTCGACCGCCACCCGGTCCCATTCGGGCCAGACCCGCACCGGGTGCTCACCGAGAGCGGCGGCCCACCGGTCGGCTTCGTAGATGTCGACGTAGCCGCGGCGGAGACGGCGGTAGACGGTGGTGTGGGAGATGCCGACGCGGCGGGCGAACGACTCGGTGGACGAGCACCACCCGCCGCCGATGCAGGCACAGTCGGAGCGTCGGTGCTCGGGGAGCCGTGACGTCCACAGGTCGAGGATCGGCCCGATGGGGACGGATCGTGATTCCAGCACCGGCGGCCGCCCGAGTGTCACAGCCGCAGGCTAACAGCAGATGGGGCGGAAACGGGACTCGTTCCCGAGCGCGACCCTGCCCGGCCACCGAAGCAGCCGGGCAGGGTGTCGGAATCCGACAGTCCGTCAGTTGGCGAGGATCAGGCCACCGGTGGTGGCCTGCACCCCCAGGTCCAGATCCAGAGCCCGTGACACCAAGCTGAACCGCTTGACGTCGTTCGACGTCTGTAGCCCGGAGAAGTGCCGGTCGAGGATCACCTGACCCCGCTGCGACACCCCCGAGTCCTTGACCCGGCGGAACCCCTTCACCTGCTGGTCGTAGGTCGAGAAGGTCTGGAACGCCCCCCACAGGGTGCCCGCAAACCCGACCCGGTCGTCGTTGAACGCCAGGTCGAGGATCTTGTCACGGCGCTTCTCGGCCAGGGTGATCTCCCGGGCGTTGACGACCTTGCCGTCCTTGACCTTGGCCGACGGGATGGGGGTGCAGACCTCCAACGCCCGACGGTACGCCTCCGACGAGACGGTCACCGACGTCAGTCGGTCGATCGCCCGGGCCACCTTGGGGGCGAGCCCGAGGTACTGGCGGATCGCCGCCTGCAGTTGGGGGAGCCGGTCGTGGATGTTCGTCGTGTGGCGCAGGGCGCCGAAGGACGTCCCGGCGAGCCATCCGGCGTCGATCGTGTTCAGGCACTCGGGCCGGATGCCGGTGGCGTAGGGCTTGAGGCTGCCGCCGCCGTCGTTGGAGTTGACGAGCGCCAAGTACGTCTCGATCGACTGGCCGGACTCGGAGCGGGCCGTCGCCAGTTCCTCGCCGAAGTCGACGCTGACGAACGTGGTGGCCCCGTGGCGCAGGGCGCCGATGGACGCCACGCCGTAGTCGGCGCCGTCGAGCGCATAGGCGAGCAGGTCGCGCTGCTCGGCGTTCTGCACGACGGTGTAGGTGTCGGATCCGACGCCGAGGATCCGGCCGGTGTCGGAGCGGCGCAAGCCGAAGTAGGGCGACTCGTTGAACGTCTCGCCGTCGATCAAGCGGGTCTTGTTGATCTCCCAGGGGAGGTAGCGGTCGAAGGCGGTGCGGACGTCGATGCGCTCGTCGGACACCACGTTGACGCCGGGGACGTTGAAGCTGTTCCACCAGGCCGCACGGCCGCGGGTGAACACCTCGTCGGTGAACTCATCTTCCAGGCTGAGTCTGCTCATGGGTCTTGCCCTTCTGTTGGTTGGCGCCCCCAGTGGGCGCTTCTCTTGGTGACCTGAACTGTAGCACACCCTTGTCCGATACTGTCAAGCCTGTTTCCTTTTTTCTTGCGGCGGGACACCCCGCCACGCTCAGAACCCACAGGGGCCGCTCTCCCGGGCGCCAGCCCCCACCGGCACCCGGGGAGCGGAAAGGCCGCCGCTCGTCGCTCAGGCGGGCTCAGGCGGCGAGTCGACGGGCACAGACAAGAGGGACCGGGCGTGGTCCAGCACACGCTGCACGTCCTCATCCGGGGTCGCCGACGACAGGTCGACGCCCTCTTGCAGCGCCCAGGCCCGGACGTCGTCGTAGAGCCCCCGACGCTGCAGCTCACCCTTGAGCCCAACCAGCTCGTTCAACGGGGTCGGGACCGAGCGGACGTCGCCATGGTGGTACACGCTCGGGTCGCCGTCCCCGTCGTCGTCGCCGTCGGCCACGGCGAACACTTGCAGCACGGCGTACTTGAGGGAGGCAGTCATCGCCTTGTTCAACGCCTTGTCGGCCGAGTCCTTGCCTTCCGACACGGTGACGGCCTCGAACGAGTCGCCGTCGGCGCCCCACACGGTCCATGTGGTTTCCAGGGTGACGTGCCGGTGCCGGGTCGACCGGTTGCCCTGGGTCGTCTCCCACCGCTGGTCGTCCACGACCCGGTGGGCGGGGACGAGATGTACGCCATGCTCGGCCAGCAGTGGGCGGAGCACCCGCATCACGTCCTCGATCCCCCGGTACTTGAACTTCATGCCGGGGGCGGACAGTTCGGAGTCCTTGCCGATGGCGGGCAGGTCGGCAATGACCCGGAGCACACGGGCATGGACGGAAGTGGGTTGATCCTTGGTTGCAGTCATGTCGTCACGGTAGCACCGGGGGCTGACAGAGGGAGCGGAGGATGTCGTCCCAGGTCATGGACCCGGTGTCGAGCAGGGCGGCGAGCTTCGCCCGTGCCCGCGGGCTGAACCCGCCCCACACCCCCCACACCTCGGGCGCCCGTAGGGCATGGGCGAGGCAGTCAGCCCGGACGGGACACGTCGGGCAGACGGACGCCCAGCCCAGGTCGTCGTAGCGACCCTCCTTGGTCGCCAGGAAGAAGTCGCCGGGACGCATCCCCCGGCAAGCGGCCGCTTCCCGCCACCACGTCCCCGGCGGCGGAACATCAGAAGCCATGGACGCGCTCCCCGTCGCCGTGGCGCAACACGGGGATCACCACGCCCATCAGGTCGACGGGCCGCCACACATGCACACGGGTGCGGTCGCCGTCGGTCGCCGTCGCCAACGCCGACAGCGTGTCCCGTTGCAGTGGGGTGAGCCGACCCCGTTCGGCCTTCAGTTCGGCGAAGATGAGCCCGTGGTCGGGGTGGACCAGTGTCAGGTCGGGCCATCCGGCGATGCCGCGGTCCCCGACGAGTCGCGCCCCGACCTGCCGTCGCGAGTCGGCGACGTGAAAGACGAGCCACCCGCACCGGCGGGCGAGGGCCGTGACCTGCCGTTGCCATTCGGCCTCGGAGCCCCCCGCCGCCAAGGCTCAATCCACCTCGTCGTCGTAGTCCAGTTCAACCACCGCCATGTCGACCGGGTCGAACCGCCACAGGCCCGGCAGTTCGTCCACCAGGAAGGAAGCGATGACGTCGCGGGCAGCGGTGGCTTTCTCCCGGTCGCCGACGACGAGGCCGAGGCTGTGGGTCGGACCGTCGAAATCGACGGAGATCGACACGCGGATGTTCCAGGCCCTGATGTTGTCCCGGTCCGGGGCGGCGAACACGGTGACGATGGTCGAAGCGTCGAGGAGGGACGGCCCGGATCCGGCCGTTTCGAGAAAGCAGCGCACGGGGTCAGACGCTAACGGCTGCGACGGTCCAGTCGGCGGTCCCTCCCAGTTCGGCGGTGGCGACGGCCCGGGCGGTGGCCTCGTCCACGAACGCCCGGCAACGGTCCCCGCTGACAAGCAGACATTGTCCGTCGGCGTCGACCACCGTCCACGCTTCGATCGGCTGGCGGCGCGCCATCGCCCGTCCCGCCGCTGCTGCCGCACATGGCCCGCACCACGCCACCCTCAGCGCCTCCCGACCTTCAGTCGACGGCCGGTGACCGACTCGCCGTAACGGATGTCCTCGGACCGCAGGGTGGACCCGCCCCGGGCGTCCATGCTGCGGTAGGCCGCCGTGATGATCTCGGGGGCAGCGTCGTCCTCGGGCACTACCGTTGCCCGGGCCATCTCAGAACACGCTCCGATGCGAGGCTGCCATCGTCCGCAGGATATCCACCTGCGTGGTCAGTGTGGTGATGGTCGACCGGTTGACCCGCAGGTCGGACTCGGCAAGCACCATCGCCAAGTGGCTGTCCTCGCAGGCGTCGAGAGCCGTGGCTTTGGCCGCTTCGACGGCCAGCCCCCGATCCCGTGCCCGGAGCATCTGACGGGCGAGCGCCGTTTCGTGCGCCACCTTGGTTTCGGCCGCCTTGGTGGCAAGGGCTCGCTGTTCAGCCTGCAAGGTGGACAGGGCGTCGAACGCCGCTTCCAGTCTTTCGTCGATGTCTTGGATTCGCATACCCGCCACTGTAGCCGACGGGGGTGACACCTTTACCTGGCGTCGGGACCCTCGGTCGGGTTCCGCACCTTGCGGGGCGGGCCACCCGGGGTGCCCGGCTCCCGCAGTGCAACAGTCCCGAAGGCGAGAGACTTGAGAGCCTCCCTGTCGATCACCTTGCCGTCATCGTCGAACATGCGACCCATGCCCCCGCAGGCTACCCGGCCCGGTCCAAGGTCCACGCCTTGGCCCGACCTGTCGGGGTCAACACATGGACCCGCCCCTCGCGACCCGACCGGGTCGGACGAGTGACCGGCCGACCGTCGTCGCCGAGCAAGTAGGTGACGTACCCACCGAGGTGCAGTTCCCGCAGCCGCGCCCCCACCTGGTTCGGGTTGCCGTAGGTGACTTCGGCGATCTCATCAGCGGTGCGGCCGTTGGCCGACCAGTGGACCGCCAACAGCACCCGCGCCCGTTCCGACCCTCGCTTCACTTCGCCCGCCGCCCGGGACGTGTCCGGGTGGTTGCGACCGGTGGTGCCGGGGGCGTCGAAGTCACCGAGCGGCCGGGCGCAGCACGGGCAGACGGTGTCGGCCACCGCCAACCGACGCCGCACCTCGTCGGCCACTACCGGCTCGGCGACCCGGTCGAGCAGGTCGAGGAGCGGGACGGCGGCCAGCGGTGAGGGGTCCGGGGTGATGTCGTCCAACGACAGTTGCTCGCTCAAGCTGCCACCACTCGGGCGTCGTGGTGGTCGAGCAGGACATCGACGGCCGCCCAGGCGTCGGCGACGAGGGCGGCGACCGCCCCGTCCGGCGTCGTGGCGGCGAACAGGGAGTCGAGTGTCGGGTGGGTCAGGACCCGCACCCAGCCGACGACAGCGCCGTCGACCCGAGCCTCCCAGTTGTTGGCGCTCGTCTCTTTCAGCTCGACCAGGTATCCGTCCATCGTGGGGCCTTTCAGGGTTGGGTTTGGTTGGGGGGGGTCAGCCGTGGAGCCGAGCCCAGCACACGGGGCCGACGCCCCGGGCGACGGACTCTTCATCCTCCAGCGGCCGAGAGCAGATGCCGCATGAGCCGACGAGGCGACCGTAGGCGGCGAAGGCGCCGTCGCGGTCGGCGACGATGCGGGCGAGCACGTCGGCCACGTCGCCGTCGTAGGACTGGCCGGGACGCTGGGCGCCGTACCGTCGGCCTGAGCCGTAGGCGGCGCCGTCGGAGACGAACACCCACCCGGCCCACTTGCCGTCGACCGGGGCGGAGATCCGCAGCTTGAGCCGGGATCCTTCGGCCGGGTCGGCGACCCACACGTCGGTGCGCTGGCTTCCGGCGTCGGACACCAGACCGTCGAACAGGGGGCGGAGATCGAGTCCGCCGTCGGCCGGTGCTTCGGTCGCGATGGCCTCGACGAACAGGTCGGACCCGGACTGGATGCCGACGCAGGACCCGAGGGTGGCCTCACGTTCCTCGCCCGACGAGCGGCGGACCGTGACGGTGTCGCCGGGGCGGGCGGAGCCGACGGGGACGGCGAGCACCCACTCGTCATTGCGCTTCCGCCAGCGGGCGACGACGGCGCCGTCGACAGCCTCGACGCCGACGGCGTAGTAGGACTGGCCGCCGGTCGCGCCGAGGAACTCGCCGACGAGCTTGTCGGCGGTGTCGCCGTTGGCCTTGGTGACGGTGACGGTGTCGCCCTCGGTGAGCGTGCGGGTGGTGCGGAGCGCCCACTGTTCGCCCCACTTGCCCCACCGCACGGCGCCCTTGGCCGGTCGGCCGGTCCCGGTTCCGGTGGGGGCGGGGTCGTCCTCCCGGGTGGGGATGATGTCGACCGTGGCGTACCGTGCCCACAGGGGGCCGGTCAGTTCCTCGGGGTGGTGTTCAGCGAGCCAGGCGGCGACGCAAGCCTCGCAGCGGAACTCGGGGAGGCAGACGGGGTCCGAGCAGGTCGGCCGGTCGAGGGTGGCGGTTGCTTCCATGGCCCCACTGTATCACAGGGGGGTGACAGTCGCAAACCGTCGGTCAGTCCTCGGGGACGGGAGAAGGGCCGATCGGCGTGTCGTCCGCCGAGCCGAACCCGAAGGCCGGGAAGAGGTTGCGGATCCCGAGAGGTCGCCAGAACCCCGTGTAGGATCCCGCCGCGATCGCCACCCCGAGGAGCTGGTCGCGTATCAGGTCCGCATCCCAGGCGCCGGTCGTGGTCCACGCCGCCAGCACGGTGACGATCGCCGTGACAACGAACAGGGCCAGGGCCTTGAGGGCGGCGCTGGCCGTCGACTTGGTGATGATGCCTGCCACGATGGCGGAGCAGACGTACAGGGCGAGCTGCCAGTTGGTCATGGGCTAACCCTACCTTCCGGTGGTGTCAGGGGATCTCTTTGAGTGGGATCTCGCCCCAGTCGCGGCGGAGCCTCTTGCGCGCCCACCACTTGGAACGGAACCCCTGCTCGGACGCGTCGACCACCCGGTTGTTCCCGGCGATGATCCTGTAGCGCCACTTGCGTTGCGGGTCCCGGTACAGCTCGGCTCGGCGCATCGGTCGCCCCCCACTGCTGGTCATGGGATTGAGGGTACCGGGAGAGGATGCCACTTGACGGCCGTTTCCGCAGGGTGTATTGTTCTTTGTGCTAATCAACCAACCAACGAAAGGAACCACCCCCATGGCCGAATGGGTCAGAAAGGACGACGACCGCCACGTCCTGGTCGAAAGCGACGACCGGTGGCCCGGGTCCGTCATTCGGATGCCCGACGACTTCATCGCCGATCATCCCCACCAGCAGTATCTCGCCCACGCCGACCACGCCGACGGCGGGTTCTCGTCCACCCTTCACCCGTCGCTGATCGCAGCCAAGGCCCACGTCGAGGAGGCCGTCCGATGACCGCCGAACCCACCACCCGCATGGCCCGGTGTTCATGTGGCAAGGTCGAGCCGTCCAGCGGCCGCCTCGCCTTCCTCGTCGACCGCGGACCTGGCAGCCGGGCCGCCGCCGAGACGTGCGCCCACTGCCGCTACACCGCCGCCGCCCACGAACGGACACCCCGCCGCAACCCGCAGGTGTGCAACCACTTCGAGGCGCACGGCCCGTTCGACTACGACACCTACTACTGCGGCTGCCGAGGCTGGGACTGACTGATGGGGCTCGCATCCACACTCCGCCGGGGCGACGTCCTCACGTCCCCCGCCGGGGACGCCGTCATCCTCACCGGCCCGCATCGCTCCAACCGGGCGCCCGGCAAGGTCAACTTCCTGATCCGCCGACTCTCCGACGAGGCGTGCTTCACGCTCACCGTCGCCGACACAGACCGACTCGACACACGAAGGGAACACTGATGGACCTGCTCACCGAAGAACAACTCGACGCCCTCCGCCGCGAACCGCGCGACAGCCAGGCCGCGCAGAACTGGTCGCCGGGATCGACCCGCTCCCAGTGGGCCGACGACCTGGCCAACATCCTCGACCTGCACGACCGGATCTCCATCGCTCTGGACGAGGCCCAGGAGAAGCAGGCCCGCCTGACCACGAAGGTCGCCAAGCGGCTCGCCGAAGATGCCGTCGCTCTCGCCGATGCGTGCGACGGCCCCGAGGTCGACCGGCTGGACGACACCCTGCCGATCCCTGAACTGGTCGCGGCGATACGAGAGCAGGGCATTCGCATCGAGGGCTGGGACCGCGACGGGTTCGTCGTCACCCCCGGCGAGGCGTACGCCTTCGCCACGATGCGGTCGATCGACCCCTACCAGGACCCCGGGTACGTCACCGTCGACCTGCTCGACGGTGAGGTCGAGGTCCGCATCCCCTGATGGGCCGCCCACCGATAGGACCGGTCGTAGAGGTGAGGTTTCCCTCGCATCTGGTCACCGCCCTCGACGTGATCGCCGAACGAGACGGCGTCTCGCGAGCGGCGGTGATCCGATCGGCGTGCGAACGCTACGCCGAAGATCAGAGCGTGGCCTTGCCCGCAAACACGAAAGTCGGATCCCACCGGGCGATCACCTGACGCTCGAACAGGGCCTGCACCTGGTTGGCCCGGGGACGGTCCGACGACCGATCCGACACGGGACCGAGCCCTACCTGCACGGGTCCGGTGACATAGACGAACACCTCACCCGACAACACTGACGCTCCCGAGTCGGGGTCGTTGTCGTCGGTGAGCGGCCCCCAGTTGCCAGCGTTGCCGGGATAGCCGGGGCCGGGAACGACGATGGTGCCGTCGGCCATGACGAGCCGGTTGCCGACCCGGGTGACCACATCGAGCAGTGATGCCGATGCGGATTCCAGCGCCCGGTACGGGACGTGGACGACGGCACGGCCACCCTTGGTGGCGTCCTGGTAGTTGGCGACGAGATCGGCGACGGTGCGGCGCACCGATGCCGTACCCGACACCAGCGTGGCGGTCGACTGCAGCGACTGGGGATGGTCGGCGCCGGTCCACACTTCGCGGGCGATCAGCCACGCCTGCTTGTCCTCCAGGGCAGCGCGTCCCTCGTCGGCGAACTCGTCGGCGTCGACCCGGCCGTCGCACCCGTGGACGACCCCGATGGTGAACGTGTCGACCACCGGGAGGGTCGGGTCCGTGGGGGCGGTCCATGAGAAGGACGTGCAGTCGTTCGGCTGCGATTCGGCGGTGAGGTCGACAGTGGACCGCCAC
>ERZ724505.752-NODE-752-length-19485-cov-13.094390_pt1 | contig 19485 bp, 18 predicted proteins | sample MGYA00376038_ERZ724505 | MGnify/ENA primary metagenome ERZ724505 (study PRJEB28724, sample SAMN07190884) | wastewater metagenome | isolation source: effluent of sewage treatment plant in Hong Hong | place: Hong Kong | collected 2016-03-17 ...
ACAGGTTATTCGACATCCGAAGTCGCGTTGACTTGGCCCTTCGCTCGGAGGTTGATATGGTGTGCTTGCAGTCGTGAATCTCGTTGTGCTCAAGCGAGATTGAATCGCCAGCAATAAAGATTCCATACCCAGCTTTGTCCTCCGCGTTCCCGTAGTCCAAAATCCCACGAACGTAGTTGTTCCTGGCAATGATCGACTGTCCGCGAAGTTCGATCCCGATGTAGTTCGGATCGTTAGTGGTACCGGTTCCTGTAACACGGCAGTTCTCGATGACGTGACCGCGACCGATAGCGGAGATGCCGATGCCATCAGTGGCTCCAGAGAGGTCTACGGCAAGGTTCCTGATCGTCACTGCGTCAGGAGGAGAAGCGAATCGAGTCGCGTTCGTAACCTGCAATGCGGTGTCAGCGAACCGATCGAGCACCATCTCCGTGCCGGTAGCTGACGACACGAATGCGAACTGTCCAGGGTAGTAATCCGTCGGACTCTGGACGAGATTGTAGAGAAGCACCATGTCTCCGGCCGCGAACGCTCCAGCCGTGACGCCAGTCACTTTGTTGGTCGTAGTCGAAAGCGTGAAGTTCAGACCCGAAACTGAAGTCTGTGCCGGCCCGATCCGAACGGCTGGCTTCCGGTCGACGGACTCGAACAGGATGGTTGATCCAGAGAAGTCCAGGATACCGCGCGACTCGGAAAGCTCGATCGTTCCAGTGGTCCGGAACGTCATTCCTGGCGGGCTGTAAAGCGTATCTCCGGGACCGAGAACGGCTGCGGCCGATTGCAACGCTGCCGTGTCGTCGGTGACGCCATCGCCCACCGCGCCGTAGTCCATCACCGGAACGATGACTTGACCTCCAGCCACTCCGAGGATGCTGCGAGCGGACGCCGCGTTTGTCGCCGTCAGGAGAGAGCGAGTGAAGGTCGTGCTCTGGATCTGCCTTCTGAAATCGGAGTCGTCTGCCCCGGTCGCAGAGAAAACGAACGCAAGCGCGAGAACCAGCGTGTGGAGATTCTTCATGATTCGAGTTTCAAGGTTCATTCGCAATCACCTGGTCTGCTCCCGTCGGGAATCGAACCACGAGCTGCCCCTTTCCTCCGACCTGCCGCAGGAATAGCGCGGCCTTTCCGGATGCTGGAGCGTTTGTGTTTGATGCCGTCGACAGAGTAAAACGGTCTCCGAAGTGTTCCGTTCCTGAAACCGATCCAGTAAACGAACCGTCACCTCCCGAGATGAAATCGTCGGGAATCTCCACGGCTCCGTTGGTTGAAATCTCAACCCACGGTGTCCCGACGTAATCCGGGTTTCCGTAGTTCGCCGGTCCGATGACGAAGCCTCCAGACCCGAACACAATCCCACCTCCGGTTGACGTGGCGTCATCGGAGAAAAACACAGTCGGAAGCGACTTCTTGATCAGAAGGTCTCCGGTAATCGGGCTGTTGGTTCCGGCTGCGGCCCCAAATGCTTCCGCCCAATTGCCAAGGCTTCTTCCGTACACCTTCCCGTCACTGACAGGATCATTTACAACAGCTAGTCCACCGAGCCCGGTTATCGTGGTGTGTGCTTGGGTTCCAAGGTGGTTAGACCTCTGGAGATACCACGTACCAATCGTGGCTGCGTCTGTAACCTGAACCCATCTCGAAGAGGCCGAGTCGTAGATCAGGACTACGGATGACGATCCTGAACACGTAACGTCCGATCCCGTTTGCGTTGTGATGCGATTTGCTGCGGTCGCATCAAGACCCGACTCGTTGGCCAGCGTCATGCTCTGGCCAGTCGCATTGTAGATGATCAGGTAACGTCCGTTAGATCCTCCGGCAATTCCAGCGATGGTGAACGCAGCGGTTGGGCCTGACCCGATCTTGTTGAACGTGTTCGTGAACACCACGCCAGAGTTGACTCCGTTCGCCAGGGTCGCGTGACTGTTCCTCGGGAATCGAATCCCGGAGACATCCGTGGTCCCGTTCGCTGTCGTGTTGCTTAGCGTTCCTCCGTTGGCCGTCGGGCTGGTCAGCGTAGAGCTGGCAATCGTCCCGCCGGTCAGAGTTCCGATAGTACCGTGGTACGTCCCGTTGGTGATGACGGACGCGACGAGGAGTCCACGGATGTAGATCGTGTGGCCGGAATCACCGATTTCGCCGGTCGAATCGGCGGACGTTGATACACCATCGCCGATTGCAAATGCGTCGTTGTGCGTGGCCGTGGCCGAGTTCCCAATGGCGATTGACCCGGAGCCGGTTGCAACGCTCCCAACGCCAAGCGCGGTTCCGTCCTGGGAGGCTTCGGAGCCAGCGCCAAGCGCCGTGCTTCCTGTTCCGGACGCCTCCGACGCCTGCCCTACCGCGACGGAGTTCGTGGCGCTCGCCGAGGACGAGTTGCCGATGGCGACAGCCGAGACCCCGGAGGCTGACGCCGCAGTCCCGACCGCCAGCGCATCGTCTCGGGTCGCACTCGCGTAGTTGCCAATCGCCACGTTGGCGTCGCCGGTCGTCGCGGTGGCCGAGTTTCCAATCGCCATGGAGGCCGAACCACCGGCAAGAGCCGCAGCGCCGACAGCAAGGGCCGTGTCGTTTGTGGCCGAGGCCCCGGTCCCGAACTGCTCCGAGTCCGTGGCTGTGCCCTGGCTGGAGATCGCCGAGCCGACGTTGACTAGGTTTGAGGTCGTGACCGACAGGAGCGTCTTTGCCCCGGTCAGAACCTGCGCCGTGGACTTGTCGACGTAGTTCCCGAGGAGCGTGGTTCCTGTGCTGAACGCCGTCGGGCTGTACGCCTCAAGGTCGGCCGCCAGTTGGCTCGCCATGTTCGTCCGTACGGCCGTCGCGTCTGCAGCCATCGGGACGCGCACCACGCGGGACGCCGTGATGCTGTTCGTCGATGTGACGATGTACGACCAGTTGGTTGTCTGCGTGGCGCTCAAGGCACCGCCTGGAAGCCCGAGAAGCTGGACCTCGTTGCTTGTTGAAAGTCGCGGCGTGACTCCTGAGACCGGGTACGCTCCGAAGTGGAGGAACAGGTTGGTCGTGCTGGAAAGCAGGTTCGTCCCGATGGCGACCGTCGTCGGGCTGTTGTTTGTGGCCCACGTCTTGGTCACCGACCCGTTCACCGTCAGCGTGTCGCCTGCGAGCGGTTGGTTGGTGACCACGACACTCGCCACGATGCGATCAACCGCGCTCGCGCTGAACCCGAACGCGACGCACAGAAGCGCCAGGACAACCGACAGTGGGTTAGATCGGGTCTGCATGGAATGAGCCGTCGTCGTCGACATAGAGCATGACCTGTTTCGTTCCGTCCGGACTCGTGAGGATGATTGATCCGCCGGCCTCGCCGTACTTTCGGACGTAGGTCGCGGCTGCCTCGCTGCTCCCGAGCGCGGTGTCTCCTGGAAGCGTGACGGTGGACCCGACCGCGAGAAGCTGGGCGCGGATGGTGACCGTCCCGCCGTAGACAGTCTCGTATTCGGCTGATGCCGTGTCGTAGAGTTCGATCTCAAGCCACGCCTGCTTCGTGCTAGCTGTTCCAAGCCACGTCGTTAGGGCAGTTGCGTTGAGTGCAAGGGAACCCGAGAAGGTGTTCTGCTCCGCGTTGAGCGTGAACGCTGTCGCGAGCGCGAACGGTGAAACGCTCCCGTCCCCAAGAGGAACGGATCCAATCCCGACCTTGAGGCTGTAGGCTCCAAGGTTGACGTAGCTCACACGACCGATGCCCGCCGTCGGGTTGTCCTCAACCACCGAAACCTGCAACGAGATGGTGTCGCCCTGAACCAGCGGAGGCAGCGAGTACGCGGACGGATTCGACTGGCTTCGAACGAGTGTCCCGGCCGCCCTGTGTGCAACGAGTTTGAGGAGCGCCATCTATGGCGATTCAAAAGCCCGGGTGCCCGTTTCGCAACCTACCCAGCCCGCCAGAAGCCCCAACTCGGAACGACCGTGACCCACACCATTGAACGTCCAGCCCACTCCTCGGAACCCGGCCACGACAAGGCGCGGATCGTGTCTGGATTCAGTGCCACTGCTCCCGTTCCGTCTGGCACAGCGTCAGAGATCGGAACCGCACGAGCGGTGACCGGAGGTTGAGCCTCGGCGACGATTGCCGCGAATGCTGCGCTCGCTCCGGATCCAGCGGCCACCGCGCCGGCGTATCGGAAGTGAGGCATTGGTTGGAGAAGAACCCGAGAGCGGTTCTCCCACGTCCACCCGGACGGCGCTGTGGGGATCTCCTCCGCAACGTCGATCCGGATCGCCTCGCGCTGCCCGAACGGGTGATCCCCGGTGGCCGCCGGAGTCGGGAACTGGGCGCGGATCAGCTCAATGGAATCCGATGCGCTGTCCGTGTACGCGACCGGCGAGCGCCAGTTGGCGATCTCGGAGGTTTCAAGTTCCGTGATGGGGACCACGAAGTCGGCGTCCTCCCGGGAGAACCACTGCGTCGCGTGCGAGAAATAGCTCCAGGAGGTGTCCTCCCCAGGCGTCTCGTAGACCCCAACCCGCATGGGCGCCGAGACCCGCTGCGCGAAGTAGGGCAGGCCGCAGCGCCTCGCGAGCCCTGCAAGGTCCGCGAACTCCAACCAGCGGAAGTCCGGAAGGCTGTTGCTCGCCGGCCACCCAACCAGCGGAAGCAAACCATACAGCCACGTCCGGTTAGGTCCCAGCCACTCGCTCGCGTCAACTCCTTGCCAGCGTGCTAGGTTAACGATTTCGGATGTCGTGTGGATTTGCAGCCCGAGCTGGCCGGCGAGCGCGGCCGCCGAGTCGTCGTTGTCGAGGCGCTTCGCGTGCCTAGGCGTTATCGATACACCAGCCGACGCCTCGGCGAACGGGCGACCGTAGTAGATTAGGTCCGTGATCTGGTAGGGCCGGATGCAGGCCACCGAGTTGATGCGGGCGGCCAGCAGGTTGAAATGCTCCACCGCGCCGTGGATCCGGATCACCCGGCGGCGGTCCTCCACAGTCAGCGTGCCGGCGAGGATTGCCGCGCGGTTCTCCTGCCACGCTACGGGGTCGCGCAGGCCCGCCACGGCGCGTTCGTGGTTCGACCGGTACGGATACAGCGAATGCTCCCGCACAGCCTCTCCGGCGGGCGCCGCGCCGTGGATCATGATTTCGGTCTCCGTAGCGGCCGGATCCCGCAGGCGCCTGGTCGCGCCGGTCGTCGGATCTCCGGAGAGCACGTCCGGGTGATCGGTGGCGATCCAGTTCCCGGCGTTCGGGTATCCCGGGGCGTCCTGGAGAAATCGCGAGAGCCTCGCGGTCAACACGTCGTACCCAGCCAGCAGTTGAACGAGCGGCGTGGCGTGGTGCGTCGTCCACTTCGTTTCCGAAAGCTCGAACGTCGCCGGATCAAGGCTCCCGGGCGGGACCGTGAACGGACGCGAGATGGAATGGTCAACGCTCCAAGACATCCAAAGGGCCCGGCCGTCGAAAGCGAACTCCCGATCCCCGTACGTCGAAACGGTCGTGTCGGGCTCCGTGGCTCCCGGCGGCTTCATCTCGCGCGGGATCCGAAGCGGCGTGGCGAACGGGTGGGCAAGGTCGAATGCCGCGAACCCCGGGGCGGCGAGTTCCCACGTTGCCGTCACGGTGATCATGTTCCAGTCGGGGTCGTAGTACTGCGCCGAGGCTCCACGCTCCTCGGGTGCGTAGGGCGTGATCGAGAAGCTTCCGCTGCCAACCGTGAAGCTCGCGCTCGTTCCTTCCATGGCGTGGACCGTCTCGCCGAGGATGTTCGTCGATATGGGCGCCACGTCGTGCTGGCCGGCGGCCTTGGACGTGATCGTGACGGTCCGGCCGGACGGGGAGAATGCCAGCGTCTGAGAGGTCAACGCGGATCCCTGCCAGGCCACCGAGTCCTCAACGGTAGAAAGCTCGCCGTCGACTGTCATGACCGACCGCACCGTCCCTCCATGGATCGCGAAACGGGCCAGCGTCGTGCTGTCGTCCACCGGCCCGAACATCCCAGCATACTCGCTCGATCCGTCCCACAACACGCGCGGGTCTACGAACAGACCGCGCTCAGCGCCGGCCACTCCGAGGAACGCGGAGAGCCACGAGTGCATGATGGGCACCGAACGAATCGGGTTGAATCCAGTGGTGCCCCACACGCCCGCGTTTCGGTTCCTCGGCGCGTCGTAAATGGGTTGGTCCACCCCGTCGATGAACCGCCAGAAATAGCGCAGCGAGGCGTCGAGTCCAGTTCGTTGCGCCCGCGTGTCAGCCCCGGTCAACCGGACCGACCGGCAGCCGAACGCCTCGATTTTGACCACCTCTCCGAGTCCTGAAAACACGATGTCGACGGGCTTGGCATCGAGATTGTGGAATCGCAGGCAACCGAACTTGGACCACTCGCGCGGCCAAGCGAACGTGGGCGAGTCCAGTCCCTCTAGGATGATCTCCGCAACGGCGTGGTCGTGGAGATGTTCCCACGGGCGCACCTCGCGACCGGCGTCCGGAAGGAACTGATACCAGAGCACCTGACCGGAGATCGCGTGCCGGTATGGAACGAGGCTGAAATCGAGCGGCCAAGACTGTCCAAGTTGGCTTATGTTTCCAATCGGAAGCTCTCCGAACATCGCGCGGACGGATTCCCACTGGGCCGGCGTGATCGTATCCTTGACGACCCATCGCTTCGTGACGCTGTTGAGGCTGTCGACCTGGAGCGTGGCAACGATGGTGTCGAAGGTGTCCTGGATGTACTCGGACGAGACTCCCGACAGGATCTTCCGCTTGGCCGGATTCCCAAGGTAGAACGGTAGCGAAAGCAGGTTGCGGTCTGCCTGCTGTAGCTCGGAGAGCGTGAAGAAGCACAGCGGGGACTTGCCAGAGAACAACGCCGAAAGCTCGGAGTCCAGTTCGGTCACCAGCCCGTCCATCTGGTCGGCGGTGATCGGATCTCCGCTCCCGAGGTATTGAATCAGCCCCACACGAATCCCGTCCCGCGAGACGGGCGGCCTCGCGCCTTGGCCTCACGGAACGTCCCGCGCGTCGTCCTGCTGGTCAGCACGTTTGGGCTCTCGCGCGGACGAAGCGACGCAACGTAGTCCAGAAGCTGGTTGCACCAGACTGCCTGCGGAGAGCTTCCCGCCAGTCTGCGCGGAGGGTTAGGCATAGGCGCTGTAGTACACGGCCGGGTAGTACCCCATGCGAAACTCCTGAACCGCTTCCAGCTTGTTACCGGCCTTGCTTGCGAGAGTCGGGATTCGCTTGAGCCAGCCCCAGCGAAAGTTGGTTTTCGTCGGTTGCGTCGGGTACGCGGAGAGCGCAGCCGCAATGCTGGCGGGCATGGCAGGCTCGGTTGCGATCACCTGCGCTGTGGTCATCACGCTACCAACGCCACGCAGCGTCACGTCGAGATCGCTTGGGCTTGACCCTAGGACGTTCAGGCGCACGCGGTAATACGACCCGATGACCTGCGTCTTTTTCAGGACCCAGCTCTCGGTGGTGTAGCTCTTGGCGATGCGGGCGACGCGGATGAGGAGATCAACCTCGGAAGCGGCTGCTTCGGTGTACCCGTAATAGGAGTTGGGATGATCTTCGCCAGCCTCGTAATCCGAGAGCTGTTTCTGGAATCGGATCTTGTCTGACTCTCCGAACGCCGAGAACCCTGGAGCGTCCCATATGTCGTGTTGCGTGTCCTCGGCCACCAGCTCCCAAAACCCGCTTGTCTCCTCGGTGGACTCGTCGGTCTGCTGGTCGCCGTATGTGACGCTGAGCGTCGAGACAGGACCCGCGCTGTGCAGGACGTTCAGCTCGGTGGCGCCAACCTTGGCGGCCTCGACGTTCGCTTCGAGCGCGTCTGTCGGTCCGGAATACTCAACGACCGTCTGCCAGCCCGCATCGCGCGACCAGCGCCTGCTGCGGCTGCGCTCCTCAAACGTGACGTTGCCTCGCAGGATTCCCATGGTTCACTCCGGAAACATCGCGGTTCGGTTGAGGAGTCGCACGGCTGTTGGATTCAGCTTGCGGTTCATCTCCTGCAACTCCTTGAGCATGTTGCGCTGAACAGGCAACGATGCCTCAAGCTCACGCACCTTGAATGCCCGCTCCTCCTTGCCGCGCTTTTCCTCCCAGGTGTTCAGCGAGTTTTGCTCGATCCACTTGATGGTCGATTGGCGATCTGACTCAGTGTTTCCAGCGGCGACGGCTCTATCAATTCTGCCAGCTTGCGGTTTTAGAACAGCATCGCGGTACTCCTTCGAAAACAGCATCGGAATAGGTGTTGCACCCATTGATACCCTGAGAATTGCCAGCTTTACCTTATCGAAGGACTGCATCCACTTCGATTTCAACTCGGTGTAAGCCGCAGCAAATCCCTGCTGTTCCTTTGACGCTCCAGTCTTTCCAAGTTCACTCATTGTTTCGGCAACGTCTTTCCCGGCCTCAAGCTTCTTCACCATGTCGCCGATCTTCGTTGCTGTGGCGTCGATGGCCTTCCCGAATTGCAAAATCTTCTCGACGCTGAAAATCGACAACATCGCCCCGGCGAGCTTTCCGCCAAGCACCCGCTCGAACCCTCCAATCCGTCGCTCGGTGTTCGCGAGGCCCTGGTCGACAGCCTTCCCATCGAACTCCGTCGAGACCTTCAGTTTTGCTGCTCTCGGCATAGCTCGTCAGCCCTGGCAAACATTCGGTTTGCAAACTCCTGCTCGTCCTGCGTGCTGATCGTCAGCGTTCCTTCCTCCTCCTTCACGGTCAGGTAATCCCACCACGACAGGACAAGCGGCCGATTCATCACGTCGCTCTCGGACAGCCCAAGCTCGCGCATCAGGCAAATCCGCATCGCCTGCTCCCATGGCGTCCAGCGGGTTCCACCACCCGGGCCTGGCATGGTGAAGTTGGGGACGCGCGATCCCTCCTCGATGTACTGCGAGAAGTGGTCCGCGTGCTTCTGCCATTGAAGGTCGCGAGCCTGCTTGCGGAGCATGGCGCCCACGGCACGGTCCGATTCTCGCGTGTCGCGGCAGAGGATCAACCCGTCCTCCCACGTCCGAGCGCAGACCTGAACCGCGACCATCAGGTTTGCCGGCGTTACGGGCGAGGCATCCGCGACGAACGGGCTCGCGAGAGAATGCAGAAGGATGCGGTGACCAAGGCTGAACGGACGAAGCTCAATCCCGAGGCAGGACCATCGGGCAGGAACGAAGGACGCAAGAAGGTTCGGGTCCATGCATCAGACAGTGATCTCGTTGTCCGCGATGTTGTTCCCGTGCGTGTCGTGCGCGTGAAGCCCGATCGTGTAGGTGGCGCGTCCATCGGTGCGAAGGTTGAGCTGAACGCTGTCGATCACGCACTTGATCCCGTTCGTGGCGGGATGAGAACCGGAGAGCGTCAGAGCCTTCCCAGGCTTGAGCTTCTGGCCGGCCGATGCGTCGAAGTCGATCGCGCTGTTGGCCGCCGACGCGGACGTTCCCCCGGGGTAGAAGTCGATACTGAACTCGCGCTTGTGGCCGTAGAAATACTCGCCGACGGTCTCGCCTCGCTTGTCAGGAAACTCCTCCTTCTGGGCCGAGTAGGTGACTCCGGCAGACGTTGCGCGGAGCGTGCCGGTTCCGACCGTGATGTTGTCCACCGACACATCGAAAACCGGGGCAATGTTGCGGGCGATTCCCATGCGCGGAGGCTATTGCCGGGGTTTCGGTTTCGCAACGGGGTCACACCCCGCGCACGTCAAGACCAGCCGCTTGGCCCTGGCGGATGAGTTCCTTGAGCGCAAACTCCAGCATGTCTCGGGCGACGAAATCGACCGAGGCTTGCAACCCTGCGTTACCTCCCGGCCATTGGTCCGCTCCGTCCACGCTGTTGCCGATCTCGCCGACGATCTTCGACTGACCTGGAGTTGCCGGCGTTGCGTACCCCTTCGGCTGACCTTTGACGTGGGCGCTGTTCAGGTCTACGAATGGCGAGCTGTCGCCACGGGTGAGCTTCTTGAGAGCGTTGAATGCCGGCAGCCAACCGGACGCGATGAAACCAGCGGACCGAACCCTGGCGTTGATGAGTCGGATAGCGGCCTTCTTCGTATCCTCGTCGGAGAGCTGCGGCTTCTGTGCCTCGATCCGGCGCTGCCTGACGATGCGCTCGGCGAAGCTGTCGGCCTTGAGAATCGTCCCAACCTTCCGGATCTTGCGTGGAGGAAGCGGGTTCATTTCCGTGGCTTCTTGTACTTCTCGGCCCGCGTGTAATACGACTTGCTCGTCCCGTCCTTGCGGACCTTGGTCTTGAGTTCGAGGACCACGATTTCGTCGGCGACCTTCCCAAGCTCCCACGCGATCTTCGCCCGGTTGGCCTTCCCGGTCAGTCGGACGGCGTGCGCCGCCACGTTCCGAAGCATCCGGTTGACGATGTACGGGTAGCTCTTGCCCCGCCTGGCTTTCGCGTAGGCGTCCAGTGCGCGGCGAAGCTCGGTCGTGTTGGCCGTGACCTTGATCATGCGTCGAACGACCCGACCGCGAGCGTCATGGTGATCGTCTGCATGGTGGCCTCCTGCGAGTTGTCGGTTGAAAGCCCGGTCTCCAGCACGCGGAAACAGTGGAAATCCGCGATGGCGTTCGACAGGCGGGCCGAGAGATCGTCGGTCAGGAGAGCGTCGCGGACGGTCGCGGAACGCGCGTCAGCCGTCACGCCCGGCTCGTCGTCCCGGTGCGTCCAGACCTCCACTCGGGCGCGGGCGCGGTACACGCCATCAAGCACGCCTTCAAGATCCTGCGAGGCGTCGTCGCAGATGCACAGGATGAACGGGAGCCGCATCCCCTGCTCGCCTTCCTCGGTCTCGTCGTTCGTGTCCGATCCGAGGTAGACGGGAACGCCGTCGAGGTTCACCGCGTCCAGCAGGTTTTGAAGCGCCCGCTCAACCTTCCGCTCCAGTCCGAAGTAGGCCATACGTCAACGCTTTTCAGGGCTTGCGAGTTGGTAGATGACTCCGAAATCCATCACGAGCGAGATGCTGGCAATGCGCCAGCCGAGGCCCTTGTACCGGATGATGTCCCCTTCCCCGGGCATCCCGTCCGTGAAGATCGATCGCAGGCAGTAAAGCGTTGCTCCCTGTTCCTGGATCATCCCAGCCCACACGGGGCTCTTGCTGTACTGGCGGGAATCCGTGACGCGGCCTGTGTAGGTGTCCCCATCCCACTCGAACTCGGCAGGGTATTGGCTTTGAAGCGCCTGCCATTCCACGATCCTCCGATTCTCGGAGATTGCCTGCATGGCCGAAAGGCTATGGCGCGGACGCTGGTTTCGCCACAGCTCAACCGTCGAGCGGGTATGCGATCAGGCCGATGTGCTTCAACTTGACTCCAGTGTGGGCGTACACGGGGATGTCCAGAAGCTCGGCGCGTTGGCAGAAGTACCAGTCCTCTGACAGATAGCGGCCGCACCCTCCGACCTGACCCGGCGGGCGGTAGACGCCGACGCTCCAAAAATCATGCACGCAACGTGGCATCCCGCCGTTGTTCGATGTCAGGCCCTCGTTGCAGTCCGTGTGATACGCGATCTCCGGGAACGTGCAGGCCATGCGGTAGAACACGCTGCGCTCGATCGCCATGAAGCCCGTGCCGATGTACTTCACCCGCTGCAATCCGTTCTCGCGCACGGTCTCGCCGGGCATCTCGTTCAGGCACCACGAGAGCTGCGGCTGCTTGAGCGGGTACATCCCGCCGACGATCTGAGCCCCACCCTCCAGGGCCGCGATGATCCGGCGCACGTCGTCCGGCGTGAACACGAGATCCGAGTCCACCCACATCAGGTGGCTGTGCTCGGAGTCCAGGAATCGCTGGGTCAGGACGTTTCGCGCCCGGGTCACGAGCGAGTCCGCGACGTAGGACATGCCAGCCCACAGTCCGGCACGCTCGCAGTCGCCTCGGGAACGCTCGAACGCAGCGAACATCTGCCCGCCGTAGTGGGGAATGCAGAGATGGAGGGATACGGGTTTCATCGCCAAGCCTTCATGATTCCGACGTGGACGTTTTTCGAGATGGAGAGGATTGCGCTCGGGATTTCGGCCACCTTGTAACCGGCGTTCCGGAGCATGACGCGCAAGCGGATACGGTCGGCGTAGCTGTGCCACTCAAGGGCGAACGCCTTGGGCTTCCAGGTCCCGAGGATTCCGAGCACGATCTCAACCTCGCAGCCCTCGGTGTCGATCTTCACGAACTCGGCGTGGGGCAGTTGATCCGGTCGGATAGTTCGCACCGGGACGCTCGGCTCATTCTGCCAACCAAGATCATGAATCGAGTCCTCGCCCGAACAGTTTACCCCGTGCCGCATGATCGGGTTGACGATGTTCGTTACGGCCATCCGGTGGCCGCGCACCCCGTCGAGACACGCCACGTTTTGGCGTAGGCGGTCGAAGCTGTCTGGCATGGGCTCGTAACAGTCAATCTCGCAGTCCGGCCACATCTGCCGCGCCCACAAGGCGAACGCGCCGAGGTTCGCGCCGATGTCCAGAACGCTCCGGATGTCGACCAACTCGAAAATCCCGTACTCACCCATGAGAACCTGAGTGATGTATCCGAGCGTCGGAACCTCCTCCGGCGTCAGCGGCTTTTCGCTTTCTCCAGAGGGCGCGGTAGTAATCGGAGTCTCCGCGTCGCTTCGAGGCTCCACGGGCTTTCCCGCCTCGGCGTCCGGACTCGCAGGCAAAATGTTCATGGTGGACCGCTCTCCCGCAAACCGGGCAGCGCGCAAGGCTTTGCGATTCATGAGGCATGGAAGAGGGGCCGATGGAGAACCCAGAAACTCCACCGGCCCCTGGGGCTTGGTTGGTTAGGCGACCTGCTTGATTCCGGTCATCGTGACGGAGACCGGGAAAGCGGGATTGTTCGCTCCGGCGATGTTCCCCATCACGCGGATGTAGGCTTTGAGATCCCTGGTCGGGATGTCGACGTAGGTGACGCCGCCGACGTTGTTGCACGCCGTCAGGTCGTCGCCGTACCCGGTGACGTTCGTGTAGTTCGCACCCGACTCGTTCGAGTGCTGAATCGTGAACGTGTACGTCGAGTTGTCGTCTCCGGCCGTGGTGGCGCCAGAAGCGGCGGTCACCCGGACGGAGCCGATGTAGTCGGTCACCAACACCCCGGTTCCCGCGACGTTCGCCGTCTTGGAAATGGAGCGCAGCAACTCGACCGTGGTGAGCTGGTTGAGATTCGAGTCAACAGTCATGTCTTGGATCCTCTCTTGGTTGGAGGTTGCTTACTGGGCGCCGGAGTCGGTGGACACGCAGAACGCCTGCGGGTAGCGAACGCCGATGTCGCAGTAGATGGTGGCGGACACCTCCACGATGCCCTCCTTCTTCCGCGTGTACGGGTCGACGATCACGTCCACGCCGTCCCAGTAGCCCAGGAGCATCTCGTTGAACACGCCGCAAACCGTCTTGCTGGACGGGACATGCTGCGTGACGAGTCCCCGGTATCCGCCCACCAGGCCCGAGCCGTCGGGGCCCATCCAGATGAACTGGCCAGATCCGGTGTCCACCGACTTGGTGGACCACTTCGCCCACGTCGCAGGGTCAACGAGGAACACGATCGGGCCGGTGGCCGCGTTGTCCGTCAGGATCGTCGCGACCGCATCGCGCGTCTTGGCGAACGTGGCGGCCGCGCTGTAGCTCACGGTGTTGATGCCGCTCGTCGACGTGTCGAACGAGAACAGGCCCTTCGGCTGGCCGCTGTGACCTGCGCCCTGCAAGGCAGCGAGGTCGATGGCGATGGCCAGGCGCTTCATGGCGTCCTCGCGAGCCAGCGCCTCAACGTCCAGCGAGGACTGGGCGATGAGCTGCTTGGTCATCGGAACGACGCACTGGAGCCGGTGAGGGGTCAACTGGAGCTGGCCGAACGCCATGTCCGCCGGGCTGACCTCGGCCGTCTCGCCGAGCCAGTAGGCGGTGGCGCCTCCGGTCTGCTTGACGATGATCACATCGCCGACGAGACCGGTGAGCCGTCGGGCGCCGGCCTGTTCAACGACGGGAGCGTTGTCCAGCTTGGCGATGAACTCGGCCCCGAGGATGTCCTGGGCGACCGTGTAGCCACCAGCCGAGCCGACGTTGGCCGACATGGTGCGCTTGCTGACGCCGAACATCTCGAGCGGAACGGTGAACCCGCCCGTCCGGTTGAGCCGGTTCTTGCGGAGTTCGTCGGAGACTTCCCGCTCGAACCCGTCGGGCTCCCGGTTGTTGGCGAGCGATGCGACCACCCGCATGAGCGAGTAGCTCCGGCGGGATTCGCGCTCCATGACCTCCAGGGGAGGCGGCGCGGCGGTGTCGACCATGCGGGCGCCGATCTTGTCGAGCAGGCGTTCGCGGAACTGGTCAACTGTGATGTTGGATTCGATGGCCTCGGCCGCGAGCTGCGGCTGGCGGTAGGCGTCGCCCATCTTTCGGATGGTGGCGACTCGCTGACGCTCGCCCTTGAGGATGCTGTCGGCATCCGGCGGGCTGGGCGGCGCGGTGATGATTTCCGGCATGAGTGTCGTCCTTTCCTTGACTTCAACCTCCTCCAGGTTTGCTGCGCGTCCGATCCCCACCGAGGAGTCTGCGGGAATGGACACGAGGGACACTTCAATGGGCTCCCAATCAAGAATGCGGAACGTCTTCCGACCTTCCTTCTCATTCTCCAGGACCATCTCGTAGACGCGGTAGCCGACGGAGACATTCCGCCGGATCCCGTCCCTTACGTCATCGAGCGCAGCTTGCCCAGCCTCGCCCTTTGAAAATCGAACCGTAACCACCAGTTTCCGCTGGTCAAGCGTCGCCGATTCCACGACCCCGATTTGCTCGCAGGAGTCATGGGACATCAGGAGCGGAGCGCCGTCCTGGAATCGCGCCAGCCGAATGCTGCGCGGGTCGTGGTCCAGGATCTCGTCGCCGAAGTAGCGTTCCACCGGAGTCTCGCTAGAGCACGAAAACGAGATGGTCCTGTCATCGGCATTCAACGCCTCGCGGGTGATAACCGCGCTACGGTATTGGACCGGCAACTTCATTGGCTCGGAGGATTGGGTTCGGGTGCGGGTTTCGCAACCGGCTGGGCTCCATTCGGACCGGAGAGCGTCACGCCCTTCTCGTCCGCCATCTGATTGTCCTGCGCGATCTCATCGAGCGTTTCCTCGATGTCCCCACCGGATTCCGCCACGATTTGCCGGCGCGACTTGAGTCCGCCCTCGACGGCCAGAAGCCCTGCTCGAACATCCTTCTCCGGGTCGACCCACTGCCACCGACGACCCCTCCAAGTGTCCGCCGTGAACTTTTCGAGCTTCTCGGGTGGCAGCTTGATCGCCCCGCCAAGGAGACATACCTCAAGCCACTTTCGGAACACGGGCCGGCACAGGTGGTCGATCAGCCAAGACTGGATCTGCAACCACTCCTCCCGCTCGTCCAGCAGGCCGGCACGGATGGACGAGTAGTTGACGCCCTCAAGGTCGCTGGAAAGGGTGTTGTAGCTCACGCCCATGCCTGTTGCGACCGACCGAAGCGCCGACTTCACGAAGTCCCCGAAAGCCGTATTCGGATGCGTTGGATCCCACGGGGTGAACTGGGAACCCATCGGCAGCTCCTCGATGATCCCTGGCTCAACCTCCATCGTCTTGCCAGACCCGTCCTCCTCCTCCGGATACGGCATTCCGTCTGGGAATGTCTTGGTAATGAAGCCAGCCTTGGCCGCCGACACGCGAGCCGCGACCAGCTCGGCCTCCTTGTACCCTCCGAGCATACCGAGGTCACGAATCGCCGCCGTGAGCCACGGCCAGCCGCGCGATTGACCGGGGCGTTCCGGAAGAAACAGATGGATGATGAGTTCGGCCGGGACGCGCTCGCGACGGTTGCCGTTCTTGGGCGCCGGCATGGTGTCCCCGGGGTGACCGTTCAAGAGATGGTATGCCGTCACCTGTCCGATGGAGTTGCGCTCAACGCCCATGCGGATGGTCCCGCCGTTCTCCAGATTCTCGTTGTGCGTCTCGTCGAGCAGGTCGGCCTCGATCAACCGCAGCGAAATCCCGTACGGGTTGGCGGTCTCGCGAACCCAGCGCAGCAACACCTCACCGTCGTAGGCCGCCCGGCGCAGCGCCATCGTCTGCATTTCGCGCCAGGTGAGCTTCCGCTCCACGTCGCAGAATCGGTTGATGCCCCACCGATACCACGCCTCCTCGATGCGGAGATTCGCGAGCTTGTCTGGGGTTCCGTTTGCCTCGACAACCTTGGATTGGAACGCGATTCCTTCCGACCCGAGGACGTTCCGGACGAGGGCCTTCCCGAACCCTCGGGCGTGGCTGTCGTTTCGCTCCAGGTCTCGGGAGCGCGAGCGCATGGTGCGAAGCCCAGTCCCCACCGCAGAGTCGGCGGACAGGATACGAGTCGGCCAGTCCTCGGTCAGTCGGGAATTCTCGGCGGCCTTAAAGGCGAGGTTTCGGCGCCACCCGCCAGATGCCGGACGCTTGGTGTAACCGAACCGGCGGGCGATGGAGTCGATGAGTTTCACGCCGTGAATCGGACCTTGATGTTGCGGCTCCCACCAAGCCCGCGCCGCAGAGCCTCGGCCTGTTCCTCACGCGCCACCTCGGCCGCGTAGCGGTCACGCAGGACAAGCAGTCGCTCAAGCGGGATCAGGTTGATGGGCACGCCTCCGATGCTGTGGCTTTCGATGCCGTCGATCACCCGGCCTTCCAGGGCGGCTTCGATGTAATCCAGCATCGTCCGCGCGTGCGTGCGCTGGTCGGACGTTCCGGTAATCGTGGTGAGGTTCGGCGTGACGGTCAGAGTCCCGCTCCCGACCGTGTACCGTTCTCCGGCGAGCGAGACGGTTTCATTCCACGCCCACTCCCCGGCATTCATGCCAGCCGTGTTGGCCGCCGGGATCGTGACGAGGAACGCGGTGCCGCTGGTCGTGGCGTTCGTCGAGACCGAGTTCCCAACGTTGGATACCGCCGAGAACGTGAGAACCCAACCGTCGGCCGGAGGGTAGTCAGACAGCTCCTTGGTGAATCGGAACGTGTCACCGGCCACCAGCGAGAGCGGTTCGGTTGAAGGAATCGTGGCGGCCATTAGTCGGAGTGAGCCGAGAACACGTCACCAGCGTTGCCAACCGCGAACGAAGCTCGATCCGCCCGACCTCCTCGGGAGCGCCGGACGCTGCCGTAACGGCGGACTTTGCTTCGGCGCTTCCACTTCTTCCGTGTCGGGTGATGACGTGGATTCATTCGGTCCGCCGGCATTCAAACCCGCACCATCCGGTTTCGCAACGGACCGAGCCAGCCGTTGCAAGTCGAAAGTTTTGCAAGCCAAGGCGGCGGTGGCGTAGACCCGGCAGTCCAACGCCTCGTTGCGGGCACGGATCTTCTCCCACACCGTCTTGCGGATCCCTTTGACGTAGTGAACCACCTTGCGCTCGGACGTGAGCTGGTCGAACCACTCGGCGTCGTAGTTCAGCGGGAAATGGAGGTATCCGGCGCCACGGTCCACGAGTCCGATTCGCGAGTAGATCAACTCCTTGGCGGTGTCTACTCCGACCGGGAACAGTGTCACCCGTCCGGAGTTTGACCGGCTGAACCGGCCAACGAGTGGCTTCCCTGTTCCGCCAATTCCTTTGCACGCGAACACGTTTCGGACTGCCCGCGTGCGGGTGAAGTCGTAGACGAACTTGGTCGAGTTTCCGGAGTCCACGAGAGCGGCGGCCACGCGCATCACCACTCCGTCCTTGCGCTTGCGTCCGCGTGTCAAGGCTGCGTCGAGTTGCGCCCAGGTCGCGGGGACCGCCGGGGATCCAGCAATTCGCAGATACTCAATTCCCCAGCATTCCTCGCCTAGTCCCCACCCTACCACCTCGCACTCCAGACGGTCAGCCTGTACGTCCACGCCAGCCGTCAACAGGAGCACGCCGTCCGGAACCTCGGCGCCGTAGTCCTCCCGGCGGGCCATCAGCGGGCCGGGCTCGAATGCGTCGCCGGCCTCCTCCCAGGTCTCGGCGAGGAAGGTGTTCGTCCAGGTGCGGAGCCTCATAGCTCCGGCGTGCTTGGACTCCAGGAACTCCTCGGCCATTTGGTGGAGCCTTGACTTGTACCCCTTGCGCGGCGGGAACGGGCTGGCGATCCCCGGAAGGTGGAACCCGACCTTCCCTCGGAACGGCGCCGTCGGTTTCCAGTGTCCAGCCCTCACCATGGCGAGGCGTTCGGCGTCGGTCAGCTCGGCGGAACACGACTCGCAGGCGTAGTGCGCTTTCTCTGGCTCGCCCTTTGGCCATTGGACCTGTGACCACTTGAGGACCTGCTCGAACCCGCACCTAGGGCACGGGCAGTACCAGCGGCGCTGGTCGCTCTCAAGGAATGCCGTCTCGATCCGAGACAGGCCCTTGACGGTTGGCGTGCTGGTCAGGACCACGACCGCGTTTGAGAACGACTCCGTTCGGCGGATCGCCAGTGCGCACGGGTCGCCCTCGGTTCCGGCGCTCGCTGGCATACGGTCCACCTCATCGAGAAGCACGACGCGCCGTGGGCGGCCGGCGAGCCCCGCCGGGGCGTTGGCGCCGACCGCTGAGATGCTGCCTCCGGGGAACAGCTTGGTCGCGACGGTGTTCCCGGAGTCTCGGGACCGGGGATCACGAACGAGGTCGGTGAGAACGGGGCAATCCCGGATCATGGGAGCCAGCCTCTCCTTGCTCCACACCTCGGCGTCCTCCACGCGAGGCTGGACCATCAAGATGGGCGAAGGGTCCGCGTGGATGAAGAAGCCACAGACGTTGTTCTGGATCTCGGTCTTTCCGAGCTGAGACCCGAACATCATGACGATTTGGGAAACGTCGTCCGAGTTGACGCACTCCATCGGCTCGCGCTGGTATGGCGCAAAATCCACGCGGTATTTCCCAGGACGCGACGATGACTCGCGCGAGAGGTAGCGGTAGCGGTCAGCCCACTCGGCCACGGTGAGGCGCGGGGGAGGCTCCAGCGCATCCGCCATCCGCTCGCCGATGGCGATGAGGTTGCCGGGTGTTACCGGCTCACTGTCCCGCGTTGGCTTCTGCTGGCTCATCGGGTCCCTGCTCTGCCGCTTCCATTGTGGCCTGTCGCGTCAGGCGTTGGAGGTTGACCAGCAACTCGTCGCGGGAGCGTTCCGTCAGCTCAGTCGCCGAGAGGATCCCCTGGCGCAGCGAGACGGCGACGTTCTCAGCCCACCGCGCTACGTCGTCGACGGGCACCAACTCCTTGCGGGACTTTGCTCGGAGGATCTCCTTGAGGTCCGCCTCGGCGACCACCTTCCGACGCTCTGCATCCTCGATTGTCTCCTGGTCGGGCGTCGCGGACCCGGACCAGTACCAGGCGAGGAACTCGCCGAGGTTCACGGTGCCGTTGGCGCGGACCCCGGGACAGCCACGGGTGCGGGCGTTACGCAGTTCGGCGAGCGGGATTCCGGTCGAAGCGACGCAGGCGCGGAGGCTCGGGTAGGTCGGAAGACGCTTAACAGACCGTGTGCCAGATGAGTGATCCGGTTTCACTTTATCGCTAGAGCCAGGTTGGGCGCATGGTACC
>ERZ724505.753-NODE-753-length-19480-cov-103.949704_pt1 | contig 19480 bp, 22 predicted proteins | sample MGYA00376038_ERZ724505 | MGnify/ENA primary metagenome ERZ724505 (study PRJEB28724, sample SAMN07190884) | wastewater metagenome | isolation source: effluent of sewage treatment plant in Hong Hong | place: Hong Kong | collected 2016-03-17 ...
TTGTAGCGCGCAGGCCGGTTTCAACCTGTATGCCAGTAACGCGGAATGTGCGTGCAGATTGTCCTACGTACTTAATAATACCACCTGACAACAATGCGGTTGATATAGCCGTTGAGCTGCCAGAAATGCGATACACATTACTGCCAATCAGTCTAGTCAGTGTCGGTGACGCTATGTTATTTGCTGCAATGATGCAGAAATCCCCAGTCGTAATAGATGACCCAACAACGGGGGCGCCGCCATCGTCCATTATGATAAATAACGAAACGCTATAAACCGTACCAGTTGTCATTGACACTAATTTAGTTGCGCGCCTCTGAATTGAGTTATTTCCAAAATAAATGCCGTTAGTAAAGCCTGGGACTGCTGTTCCGTCTGTTACCTGATCTGCTGTGTTATACGTCGATACCGCACCATCGGAGTTTGTACAAAGATTGGTCGCTGCTGGCTCAGGAACGTAGCCATAGGTTGCCGCAACTGGATCGTAGCTAGTGCCAAACTGGTTTGCAGATAGCGTTACAAGCGCCCCATTCTGCGGCACGTTCTTCAGACTGTTGCGGGTGTAGGTGGCATTCAGCGCAGTCAGGATTGCAGGCAGCGCAGTTAGAGGCTTTCCGCCACCAGTAAAATCAAAACCAGTCCCGTCAGAATCTCCGACAAAAATTCTGTCAGCAGAAAGTTTCGATACAACAATTCCGCGCTGTGCTACAACTCGACCATCGGCGCAAATCATAAATCACCATTGCGAGAACGAATATTTATAAGTCCCGTCCAATGCAGTCGGCGTTAATATCAGCGCATCAATCGGCTTGCCATACGCATAGTATGTTGCAGCTGTAGACGTTGCTGCATTAAAAACAACAGCTGCGCCATAATTGTCATACACAACTTCAGCGGTCGTTGCATCAGGAGACTTTGCTGTAAGCGCGATTGTTCCCGAAGTTGCGCCGTCTTTGTTGATCTTGATAGACCAATTAACCATGTTGCTATCACAGCCAATTTGCGTAGTAACCGCTGCACCAACGCCTGAGGCGTTCTGTTTTGCCACTTGATTAAGCATGTAATCGTCCTCAGATGTCGATTAAGTAGGTGAATGTTGCCATAAGCAGAAAATAGTCAGTTATGTCAGTATCGACCATTGACCGGCTTGCAGATGATGCAGCAACCCTTAATACTATTTCAGATGTGTTATAGATTATTCTGCCGGTTGGTGATGCAACTCCCATTCCAGTTGTTGTCCATTCGCTTGCGCACATTGACCCATCACACCACGACACATTTGATGCCGTTCTAGGCAGACCTGTTATTTTTAACGCTCCTGTCTGTGCGCCTTTGCTTGTCAGCAGAATACTGATTGTCCCTGTTACAACGTTTCCATTGATGACATAATTTCCATACTGCCTGCCGTATGTTATTCCTGTTGTTGAACCACCAATCGTTAAAACAGGCGTAAATGCCGTAGGTGTTGACGCTGCAAGCTGATTATTTTTTACGCATTTCAGCAGTGCAGTAGCGTCACCATCGACAAGCGTGCCGGTATAAATACAGTCGCTCACAATGCCGTAAGATGCGCCTGACGCTAGCGTGATATTGGACGTAGACGTCTGCGCAAGATAAACACCGCGCACGCTATAACGCACGCCTGAGCCTATGGAAATAGGCGCAAATGCACCACCTGAGCGAATAGTGCCGCCAGTCACAATCAATGTGCTATTGGCTCCGGCAGTGACAGTACTTGCCGATGCAGCAGCAGAATTGTAAAGCTCGCAATTGACAAGATTTACGACGTTTGTTGATGCACTTGTCAGCACAGAGCCTGCCGCATAGTTCAGTCCGCGACAGTTGACGAGGTTGAATCCCCAGTCTGATGTTATCGTATATGCTGCGCCTGAACGCGATGTTGACAGCGTAGGCGCTAGGAAATTAGAGACGTTAAAACCTACTAAATCTTCCTGCAAGTCCTGTGTTTCTAGCGATAAATTCACGCCAGCAGTACAATCAATGTCGTTATTTTCGCCGGTTATGTTGCCGGATAATCCCAGCGCAAAACCTGCAATGACGCAATTTCTAACGATTGACGGAAGGCCGGTTGATTTGATCGCTGTGCCAGAATATGCAGCGACAGCATTACCTGCCACTGTGCCGTTTGCCCACGGCAGCGGATACGTTCCGCCGCTTGCAATGTTTTTCTGCACAACAAACAGGCCATCTATAACGCCACCGCCATCGGTTGCGTCCAGACTGTTGCTGCCAAGTAGCATAATAGAAGGGTAATCCTCGACAGCATCCATGCCAGACCCTGCAACCCATCCGGCACAGTCACCTGATAATTTGACACCAGAATAATCAATATCAGACGCACAATATATCCTGCCCGTAATTCGCACAACTTTAGACGTTGAAAGACGAGCCGCATCAATCGCGGCCTGAACGAACGTTGTGCTATCCGTTGTCCCATCATTCTTTGCGCCGAATTGCATAGCATTAACAGGTTCACCGTTAAGCTCCAGCTTCCAGCGTGCGTTATCAGACGCAACAATTACAGTCCCGCCGTTATTTGCGGTTGTTGTATCGCCAGAATCGTAATAGTAAACGCCACCACCACCATCTCCAGGCAAATAATAGCCGCGCACATACGCATTAGACCAAAGCGAACTATCAACGTTTTCCAAGTCTGCAATGCTATCGACAACATAGATCGAGTGATCAGCAAAGATGCTAGATATTGTCACGCCATCGTAAGTAACGCTGGCCGCATCAGCACCTGTTGAAACGTTGTCGATTGTGTAGATAACGTTATCAGCAGAGTCGGTAATGGCGATTTTGTACGCGCCATCCCAGAAAATCACCGCTTCGCCGCGTGCGTCTAAAATGACCGGATTGGTATTTGCCGTTGTTGCTGCCGCACTTGTGTAAGTTGCTTTAGGCGTAGACGTTCCGGCAGCGTAGGTGTAGACCTTGCCACCATCCAGCGGAAGGCCCGTAGCAGTGTCTGTGTAGTATTGTCGCCCTGTTGGTAATAGCTGTGCCATTATTGTTGCTCCACGTAGAGCGCCCACGATTCGAGCGAAATACTATCAGTACTATCCGCAATTATCAAATAAATGCCTACTGTAGAATTGCCGCTCATGTCAATAGAGGTTTGCCCTGATTGTGAGATTGTGCAATTTGAGCCTGACGCGCTGCAATACTGCAAAGACGACCCGCTGCCTGCCACCATCACGTCAATGACCTGCTTCTCAGTGCTCGCGGTAATGTCTGCCGTTATTGCCAGCACGTCATCGACTTTGACCTGTACCGACTTTGCGTTTGCGCTGTTTGTCGTAGCCGTGTTGATAACAAGTCGCATCAGTCCAGTGTTGCCCGACTGAGCGCTTATAGTTGTAGCAAGATATGGCGATGTTGAGCCGGTATAAGTAATGCGCTTCCCTGACCATGTTACGCGGCTTTTGTTGATGCCGTTGATAATGTCGCCGATTACCGTAAACCAGTCGCGCATCCAGCGGCCAGAACTGTCAACAGCAGCAGATTTCTGGGATAGGATCCTGATCAATTTGCACCGCCTACAGCGTCCAATTCAGCCGACAAAATAACGCGCTTCACCGGGTCAGTAATCATCACGCGATAAACCCGATCACGCGCCATGCCTAGCCTGTGGAATTTACAGCGCGCTTTATACTCGCCAACCTTACCCATTTCTGCCGTGCGCTCATTGCTCCACGTCCGGCCAAAGTCATCAGACCATTGCAGTATCAAATGCCCGTTTCCGCCTTGTCCATCTTGTATCGCCATTACAGACCCGCCATGTAGGTGGCAAATGCAGACTGCAACGCAACCCGCTCTGCCTGTGTTAATGATGCACCGGCCCAGAATACTGATAGTTTGGCGTTGGTAGGCGGATTGACTGAGCCGTGAGCCGCGCCAACGTAAAATGATTGTGTAGCCAGCGATGTCGATATTGCGCTGCCGGTATCTTTTGCCGTTGCGCCTGAGACGTTGTAATACTTGACTGTGTTCGAATCAGTGCGCTCTACATGCACGAATCCAGCAGTTGCAAGGTGCGGATAGCTGATAGCATAGCCCCATCCATTGATCTCGCAGTACGTTGTGCCGCCGCCAGAATAGATGCTGTTTAACGTCACACCACCAACGCGCTCCCCCATCAATTCAGGATTACCAGACGGGGCCGTGTGTATCCACAGACCAAAAGATGCACTATTAAGCGTATAGTTTGTGCCGTCAGTCGATGGCACAAATTTCGTATCAATGTAGTTTGTGCCGTCACCAACAAAGCCAACATCAGCAGTAAAAACGGCAGAACTGGTAATCGTCGCGCTTGTTCCGAGTCGTTTCCAGTCGATCAACCCTGCCTGCTGAGAGTGCGCGGCATAAACTTGCAGCGAATCCAGCTTGTCCCATACACCAGAATCTACCAATTCCGCTATTGTTGCAGTTATCAATTCGCTTCTTTCTGTTGATGGAGCAGGAGACATTGCAGAGATAACTTCCGCTGCAATTAAATTCAGACCAAGCTCTGTTTGCTGATCTGAAACGCCGCTTTCAACCTCAATCAGCAGCGAACGGTGAAACAGTCTTTTACCAGCGTTTTTGAGATTTGCAGCACTGCGTAAAGCGACAAGAGGATCGCCGTCATCAGTGTAATAGTCAGGATCAAGAGCATAAATCCTGCCGTCATTATAATCTCCGACAACGTGGACTCCCCCAAAAAACGCGCAACAGTTCGACCTGTGCCGACCAAGATTGCCCGTAGTTGTGTCCCTGTATGCGCGCTCATGCCACATTTGCGTAGCAGCGTCATAGCACCATGTCTTGTTTGCAGTCGGGAACGTGAGCACATAGAAAGCGTGACCGTCCTGCTGATATGTGTACGCAATGGCATCAGATATTCTGCTGTAACCCTGAATTGCAAACTCTATAGCGTGAGTGCTGATTCGTTGTGGCGTATATCCATTTGCTCTCCAGATCGTACCTTGGCCGTTTGCGTCTTTGCCAACCCAAAACACCGTATTGTCCAGCTTGGCAACAGAATGAGGCGCGGCACAGCCATGCTCTAAAAATGCGCCATTCATTCGCTGGATTGGCTGGTCTGGATCGCCGGTATTAACAAAAACCTCTGTACTGGTATCGCCAAACATCCAGCATTCACGGTGGTCAACAATCAGCGAAACGAGAACATCCGGCGCACCTTCAGCAGACGCAAAAGACAACCCATCAACGTTTGAGCTATACAAATCAGACCAAAAAAATACCTGCGTGTTAGGCCTGTTAAATACAAAATAACCGTCAAGAAATTGCACGACATTTGCGCCACCGTTGAACGACTCGGATGTTATCAGCTCGACAACAGACGTCGCCAGATTCATCGTGTAACCGTAGTTGCCGTCTACAATCGCCGCGATTGTTCCATTATCAGCTATCGAAACAGGTCCAGATTTCGTCAGCAGCGTCCCGATGCACGCCACATAATTCCAGTTGCCGTCGATGCGATAAACAGTGTCCCCGCGAACAGCAATGAGTTTCCCGCTTGATGGTGTGTAGACTGCGCGGATACCGCCTTCGCCGGGCAAAGTGCATAGCTTGCGACTTCCGGGCGTTCCGTACAAAGCGACAACAGATTGGTCAACCTCGCAAATTTCAGGGTATAGATTGATACACTGCTGGCTTGCCATGTTAAGTGACCGTGATCTGTATGCAGCGCCTACAATTGGCATCTTCATCTTATGCGCCCGTAACGTGGATTTCCTTCCGCATCCATCCCTATTTTCCCATAGGTCGGGAATGCAGCACTTGCAGCAGCGCCACCCAAAGGAACCTGATCAACAAGAAGCGCATTCTGTCCTGCATTCATTAGATTTCTAAGTCTTGTTGGATCTTTTGGTGCAAGCGTCACAGCGTCAAGAACCTCCTGCCTGTTCATGCCCTGTTTTAGCAGGATCTTCCCTACTTCTTCAGCGTTTTCTTTTGTAAGTCGGTTAGGATTTGTCAACGCCTCGAACAGCTTGTTTTTAACCTGATCAATCGGATTACCAGCAGCGGCCTGCATTTTTGCAGATTCCTGCTCTACTGTTAGATTCTCAGCAGTGCGTGATCCGCCAGAAATTACATTTTTTGTTCTGGTAAATGAATCCCATTTTTTAGCATTTTCTTCCAATGCTTTCATCTGATCAGCGTCTAACAGCATTTCTAGCTTCGACCGAGTGTTCGGATCTTTTATCAGATAACTCGCAGTTGATAAATTGTCTGATCTTGCGCCAAGTCTTTCCTCTGCCGCATCCATTAATCCAAGGCGAGCCATGTTTTTTTCTTGTTCTGTCATTGAAGAAACAGATTGCTTGAATTCACGAGCTGGCATTTTGAACAGTTCGCGCCCAACATTAAGCGCTTCATCCTGCTCCATTGATCCAGACCATATGCCTCGCGCCTGCTTATAGTTTGGCAACGAGTCAAGAACGTTATTTGTAAGCGCCTTGCGTGCATCGCCTATATTTTTAGCTGCATTTGTATTGCCAGCACGAGCCTGCGCGCTCTCCATGTCATAAAGCGCCATCTTCGCATAGTGCAGCTTTTCCGCTTCTGTCAATTTTCCGGCACTGAATGACGATCCTATAAGATTAGGATCTGGATTTCTTGCAACTCGACTAAGATCATTGGACGCATATTCACCGGCCTTTGCATACGCCTCCTTGAATACAGGCAGTGCTTGCAGCTTCTTCAATTCTTCGCTTTGTGGGACATTAGACTTCAATGCTTGCTCGTACAAAGGCCCAGCTTGTGCAGCTCTTTCTTGTGCGTTTTTTTCTAACGCAATAGCAGCATCATCGCCACTAACGCCGCCGAGTTGACGAGAAAGTATCTTAATTGTCTCTCCGAACTGTCCTTTTTGTCGATCACCAACCAAAGCACGAGCGGCCTCTTTAGTGGGGCCAATCTGATCAACAGCAGATTTTGCCCCAGACAGCAGATTTTCAGATAGATCGGCCAGCGTAGCCTGCGGCCCCAATTGTTCGTATCTAATCGCAATTTCATCAGGCGTAAATCCGGTTTCCTTTGCTAATTGCTGCACATAGGTAGCTGCTTTTTCTGCATTGCTTTTGAAGTATCTATCTGCAATATTTGAAGAAATGGCTTTTATGCCTCTGCCAGCACCTACTAATGCAGGCGTGATTATTCCTCCAGTTGCAGCGCCTGTTATCCCACCAGTCACTGCGCCTTTAGCGGTATTTGCAGCGGACTCTGTTAGGCTATTACCGCCTTCCGACGTTCCTGCGCCATAGATCGCTCCTATTTTTCCTCCTTGGATAGCCCCTTGCTTTGCGACCTGTCCAATCGTCCCAGCGCCTCCCATTGCTCCGCCGCCAGTTAGCCCAGCAGTAACAATGCCGCCGCCGATTTCTGCCGCCAGTGCTGTTTTCGGATTCTCGTCAACAAATTGCGCTTGATTTAGCGCTTCGCTGCCTTTTATGTCTCGATAAATGATCCCAACATCTTCACCGCTTGGAAGCTCTTTTTTGTCAATGGCTGATTTACCTGCGGCAATTGCTGTCGCAACGCCTGCGGCAGCTTCATCACCCCACCCTAGCATTGCACCCTGCAAAATAGACCGACCAAGTCCCCTTCCATACATCGGCAAAGTAAGTTTTTTTTCAGTTACCTGCGGCTTTTGTTCATCTTCGCTTGCAAATAAATCGCGCCCCTTTGTAACAGGCACGGACTCTACTGGTTCATCAGCGAACAAATCACGACCGGCCATTATTGACCCCCTAATTTTTGCAGCACCTGTTCCCTAGTCATGTTCCGCGCTTTCATCGTAGTCTGAATGTCATCCTCTGTAATTTCTCCATGCTTCGGATGCGTGATTACAGGGTTTTGATTACTTGCGTCAACCTTCTCATCAGTTAACCATGCAGGGCCTGACTCGTTTTTCATTCCTGCAATTACAGTTTGCAGATTCTGCCGCTTATTTGCTTTTGTCTGCTCGTCATCGCCAGGAACTATAAAATATTGCTTTTCTGCCTTTTTGAATTCAGGTGATCCAATAGTCGCGCCAGACTCCTGACGTAGTATCGCATTAAGAATGTTAAGCTGGGCCTGCTCTACCTGCCTGCTTTTAGGATCTATTTTTGAGTTCGCATAAATGCCAGCATACTTGCCGACCAATGGCGTATCTTCTAGCGTTCCTTTGACTGCTATTGATGTTGGATTGTAGTCGCTGCCAATATCGTCAAGAATTGACGCGGCCTGTTCTATTCTTTTCCCATAAATTGCCGCTTTTGACTGGTCTTGTGTAAATGCCTTTGTTGGCGCTGGCGGCTTCGCAAATTGATCGCCCGTTTCAGTCTTGATCGGGATAGGTGGCGCTGTTGGATCTTTCGGATTAACAAAAAATGCTTTGCCCTGTGTGTCGTAGATAGTGTTGTATCTTGCGTCTCCACTGCCACCATCGCCACGCCGCTCCGCTCTTGAATTGGCCGCATTGATACTTGCAAGCGTATCAAGATGCATTTGATTATAGCGCTCGTTTTGCTGGTCAGCCCTTTGCTGTGCTATGCGATCTGCGAACGACATAGAAGCATTCACATATTTATCACGAGCCTCATAGCTGAACTTTTCTGGCATTCTTGTTAATGCATCAGGCCCAAGTATATTGGCAGTCTCTCTGCGTAAATTATCCCATCCTGCCTGATCATTTATGCTAGATGCAAGTTGTCCAGTATACTGCGCGCCCTTTAACAAGAAATCCATCTTTTCCTTTTCAGCCCGCGCATCCGCTGCGGCTCTATCTGCACTCATCTTTGCTATCTGCATGCCTCCCCGAAACCCCATGCCAGGATCGGCTTGCATCTTACTAATATCTCCTCCTGCCGCCCGGTATGCCTGATCCATTAGTGCGTTATCAGTCATTTCTTGTGCGGCCATATCTGACTGAATCTTCTGGTTTTTCAGGGCGTACGCTTTAGATAGCGCCTCCGAAGGAAGCATATAATTGGCCGTTTGTCCTTGTAATGCTATTCGAGTGTCAGCCTGTGCCATTTATCTTTACTCGTAAGTTTGAGTTACTGGATTCCAGCTTACTGTTGTTGAGCATTAAGTGGTCTGTTTGTTTGCTTGATTTTTAGCCCATACATCCAGAAGCGTATTGCCAACCTGACCATATCCTGACTGACGCGCATTGCCAGCGCCCATGATCCCTGCCGCTTTATAATCTGCCATATTGGTAAATGACTGCGCAGCTTGTTGCCCTTGTTGCATGACATTCTGACCCTGTGCGCCAGCAGCCCTCATCCCCATATCCGTCATGCCTGTCAGTCGCCCGTAGATATTGCTCTGGTCATTTGCGAATCGGTTGTAAGCATTGCCATACTCATTTGATGCAAAACCTTGCCCATACTTCTGCATGGACTTCATCGCGGCACCTGACAACAATCCGCCTTGCGCTGCCGCAGATCCCTGCACTGCTTTTGCGCCTTCATCCATTCGGAATTGATAGCCTGGGTCTTTCTCAAAAAGTGTGTTATTAAACCGCTGCAACAAAAAACCGCGATCAGGCATGCCATCCATCTGTTGCCCAGATGTATCGCGCTTACGAAAAAAATCATCAATGCTTTGGCTGATATTGCCTTCTGACATCTTGCGTTGGTAATCAGTCCATCCACCAACTTTCTTCAACCTCGAATCAATCCGCTCTGTCTGCTTGGCAAGTTGCCTCTCTACCTTGCCCTGATTGTTTGGATAGAGTTTTGATAATTCATCGTGCTTTCTGTCAATCAGATATTGACGGTACATCGATTCGTCAAAGTTTGATGGTGTGCGCGCCATCTGGGACGGATCGCCCAAACCCATAAGGTAGTTAAGCTGTGATAACGCTTCCTCACCGCCAAACCGGTAAGGTTTCAGCCATTTATTAGCCTGCTCTGTCGCTTTCTGTTGCGCAAGCATTGCCTGTAACTGCCCTTCCTGCCCAGCTTTTGCAGCATCAGAAGCGGCCCCAGCCTGCTCATTTGCGCTGTATATCGCCGCACCTGCACCTATTGCAGCACCCCAAGGCATATCAACCTCCTGCCGCCAACGAGCGACGCGATTTAATCATCTTTACCGCTATATCGCGGCACTCATCAATGCTCAATTTTCTATGCTCTTTCGTGCCTGCCCCAGGATGGAATTGCATAGAACAAACTGACGCGAAATAAATATCAAACGTAGGCAGCTCGTTTTCATACAACCCCGCAAAGCTGCAAAAACTATCAGGCAAGTTCATTTATCGACCTCTCCATTGTGCGGATGCATACAATCATGCTAATCCTGTCCTCATTGCTGTTATTCTCTACCCAATGTGGGACGGAATTATTAAACCAATACACAGAACCGATCTCGGGATAAATAACGCCATCTTCAAAACAGAAAACAGATCCTTCAGCATTTTTCACCGGGACATAAAACTTGTCGTAATAACCAGCATGCCAACCACTATCAACATGGCTTTCAATTTTTCCACCCGCTGGCAATTTTGTAATCAGAACGCCTCCAAGCATCTCACCGCCAACAAACTGAAAAATATCAAAAACGACAGGCAAAACTTGTGGGATGCGACGTAAACATGGATACCATACAGGCACATGCTCATCATTAAACCCATCACCGAACCTATCGTATGCGTTATACCTTACCCATATATCAGTCATCCCATTATGGGGCGAAGAGTAAGCACTCCTTCGCTCTGGATGCTGGTCAAACAGATCAGAATTGCGCTCAAGCGATTTGCACAATTGCGCGACATTAACAACAAATGGAAGCTTAAAAAAACTCTTCGACTGCACTATAGCAATATCTTGACTCATTCAGTCACCACAACCGAAACAGTAGGCTCTTTGATTAAAGACTGGAAATAATCTGCCCGGTCTATTGCGCCATCGTTTGCCATGTTATTCACTCACCATAAAAGTTATCGGTGCAAGGTTTATCAGTGACTGCAAAGCAAGCTCTCTCTTTTGCATCCAGCGCCCTTCGACGGCCTCAGCCAGATCTTTGCGCCCGTAGGTTATCAATAGCTCGTTTGCCACACCATAATGTAGCGCGCCAATTAGGATTTTGGGAACATCTGGGGCAGTAAATTGCGCGCTATCGGCAATCAGTCGCTGATACTGAAACGTCAATACAGGATTAACCGCAGGCTCAGGGTACAAATAGCAAGTGCCAACTGGATCAATATAAAAATGGGTGGTCGTTCCAACTGTTGCAGTGTCGCGCAGTGTCAACCAGTGCGGATGCGTCATTTGCTCAAGCTGGACACGTGCGCCAGAAACGCTAGACCACATTGATGGATTTGAGTAGTAGTCAGCCGGTAAAGTAACAGTATTGCCACTAGTCCATGTCAGTGATGCTTCAGCCGTTAAAGCTGGCCAGACATACCCGCGTAAAGGCAACTCCTGTAAAACAATATCCAGCGCGTTCAGCGCCGTCGTCATGTCTACAGCAGCAGGCGTTTCATCAGGGGCAACTACACCCAGAATCAGTAACGCCTCTTTGCATATCTTTCCCGCAGTTTCTGTCCAGCTCGTTGTCAAATCGCCTCCAACGTGTAATGCAGCATCGGCCTGTTAATATCCTCGCGGATATTCTCCCCAGTCTTGTGGTCACGATAAACGCGAGTTGACTGGTGTACAGCATCCTTTACTACACTCACAAAATTCTCGTCAATTTCTTTGTATATTCCACGAGGAAAAACCATCTTGTTGAAATTGTGGATAATCTCAACGTCTGATTTATTTCCATCCGTTTCGTGGAACATGATCTTATACATCTTCAAAGGCTTTTCGCCCTTGCGTTTGCGTGCGTTGTTTTCGCTTTCGATCACTTCGCCTTCAAGCGCTTTTACTTCCAGTGCGTCAGTCATGGGAACCCCAGATAGTTGACATTACAAAAATAGGGGGAGAATTACCTCCCCCGTTTTACTTACAGCTCGCATTCCAGAACGTAGACCTTGCTTGCAACCATAGTAGTAGCAGTAAAGGTTACGGTATCGCCAGAAACAGCCACTCCGTTCGTGGTTTCCAGCGTGCGGGTGCCGTTCGCTACTGTATGCAACGAGCTTGCAGACGCCATGCCTTCATACCATTCATCACTGATGCGGTCTGTCAGGTTGTGCAGCGTCACTTTGCGCGGCGTAAAGCCAATTCCGGTAAAAGTGGTTGCAGCGGCAGTTGCTGAACTGGTAGAAAAGTAGTTGATGTACTTGCAGTAAACGCCGTTCGATTGCGTTACAACGGTTGTGGAAATTGCCATAATGATTCACCTCGAAAAAGTTGCCCCTTGTTACAGGGGCGTGATTGGTTACGCAGTCGCCAGTGATTCCAGACGGATCATCCAGCTTTGGTTCAGGATGGCAGTGGTGGTGTACGCCTTCCAGCCAATAGAACCGCGTTGGTCAAGTGGATCACTTGCACCGGCATTGCCGACTTGCTTGATGATGGTTTTAAGCGCGTTACCAGCAAGATCAATGACGCCATAAGCATTGGCAGCAAAGATCAGAGTTGCGTAAACGTCGTTAGTGCCAACACCAGTAGCTTTGTAACCGGCAGTGGTAGCAGTGGTTGCGTTAGTCCAGATTTTCGCGTTGGTAGAAGTCACGAAACGGATGTTTTTGTAAGAACCCACTTCGTTCTCCATCACGTCCATGCCAGAGCTATAGTCAGACACCGACTTATAACCAGTTACAGAGTTGTCAAGGTCAAACTCAACATCTGGATGGATCACGGCAACGTAAGCCTTGCGAACGGCAGAAGTAGCGATCTTGTTAGATGCTGAAATCTCGTCACGCAGGAACTTAGCGTTTTGACCATTCAGGAACCGGATAGCCTTATCCAGATCGGTAGAGCTGATTTTGTTTACCAGCGCCAAACGGTTTGCCACGCCGGAAGCGTAAGCAACGTTTGTACCGGCCACCAAAACATCACGCCGAACCTGGTCGATTGAAGTGCCCGCTTGGTCACCCAACACGCCGGACATTTCGGTAATGTACGGGTCAAGTGTAGTCAGTTGCAGCAGATCGGTATGCGTAACATAGTTGCCGTAGCCGTAAACGGTAGCGGTAATGTCTGTTACCGATTCGCTGGAACCGGCAGGAGTAACGCCTTCCTGCAAAGGGGTTGTAGCTGCTGAAAGCTGGTCATAGCGACGGAATTTAACCGCCGTGCCGTTGCCTTGCGGCAGTGGGCGTTTCTGACCAAAGCGACCATGCACATCGGCAGGCTGTGCGCGTGCCAACATGTTACGATCATAAAAATAGTTTACTGCTTGTGTGATTGTGCTGGTTGTGTTACCGGCCATAAGAATATACCTCTATCGTTGTCCCATTGCGATCTTCCGCGCTTCTCGCGCTATTTCATCGTCGGACATATTTTGAAATTTACGCAGCATGTCATCGTCAGCAGTGGTGGGCCTGATTGTTTGCCTGCCGCCACCAGTAGGTACACTTGCCGCGCTTCGTTTTGTTTCGGCACGTGCGTTTTGCTGTGCAGCTTGCGCGCTTGCCAATGCTCTTTGACGTATTTCGGTATTGATTTCGCGTATTGCGATAATTGGATTAGCCCAATCGACATTCTGCGCCCGACTTTCGAGTGATTGCATAAAAGAGTCATCATTCAGCAAATCGTCAATGTCAGGTATTGCAGCCCTCACCGTGTTCTGCCACATATCGCGTGACTGATCAGCAGCTTCGCGCTGTCTCGCATAGTCATCGGCCTGGACATAACGTACAGCATCGGCAAGCTCAGGATTCGCGTCGAGTATTTGCGGCCTTACCGCAGCTCGTTGTGCGTCTTCCTGCTCTTTGCGTAGCCTTGCCGCTTCCTGAGCCTTCTGCGTTCCCCATGCCTTTGTATCCCGCAGTGCTTTTTCCGCAGCTTCCAGACGCGCTTTGATCTGTTCCAGTGTTTCGCCTTGCGGCTCTCCACCTTCATCAGATTCATGCGTTTCATCGGCCTGACCGCCAGACGTTACCGCCTGCTGATCATCAACCACTTCTGCTGCAACTTCCGTGGCTTTCTCAGCCTCAGCGCGCAGCTCGTCTAATGTCATGTCTTCCAGTCGCTTTTCGGTCATTTAACACCTTCATGGATCGCTTTCGCGGTAGCCCAAAACACGCCGAGCCTTATTCAGGTAATTCGGCTTTTATTGCGTCAAGCTCCTGTTTTAGAGCTATCGGCAAATCTCGTAAATCACGCAAAGCCTTAATCTTGCCTCGCGTTTCTTCGTTATTCTGTGCAATCAGGGACAGAACCAAGCCATCAATCTGGCTGTCAATCTCTCGCGCCACCTGATCCCAATTCGGGTAAACAGACCCAATAAAGCGCTCAAGTTGTAAGATTCTGTCTTGCATATTCGTAAATATACCTAGTTGTCAAAAATAGTCAATATGTGCTAGTCGGGCATGATCAATACTGGCTGGGCTTGCATTTGCGGCTTTGTGTAATGACGGCGCACCATTTCCAGCTCATGCTGATGATCTTTGTCCCGCTCGTCCATCATCACCTTAAGCTCTGCCTGATATTGCACCCGCTCGCTTTCTTTCAGGTCTTTCGTCGCTACATCTGCCTCAGCAAGCATTCTCTGTGTTTCAGCGTTGTAGGTATCGACTATCCGCTTCGTCTCAGCGTTGTAGCGGTCAATCTCTATTTTTTGCTGTTCCTGCATGGCTTTTGCTTGTGCAGACTCCTGATCTGCCTGCTTGCTCTCAAGCTCTGCGCCCATTTGCTGAATGGTATGGTCTGCCTGCTGCAACATCTCCTGCATTTGCTGCATTTGCTGCTGTATTTCCGGTGGTAACTCGCCATTTTCTTTCTCGATAATCGGCAACTTGCGCCCAACTTCCATCGCTTCCCATACCTGTTTCAGCAGCTCAGGAACGTCAATAAGTTGCGCAGTGGCTGGATTAGCCATAGCCATGCTCATAAACGCCTGCAACTTGCTGGTCAAAACCTCTTTTGCCATGAATGAGCTGGTTCCAGTGGCTTTGAAGTCGATAAACGAAATCTTGCCAAGCTGTTTCATCTGCGCCCATCGGTCTGCGTGTTCTTTCCCGTACAGCATCTCTACTGTTTTCGGCTCCATGAACGTCAGATTCCAGTCAATCAGCGCTTCAATTTCCGCTTCTATTGTATGGTCACAATGTTCGATTACCTCTTTCATAGGCAATGAACTGGCAGACATAATCATGCTGATGCCGGTTGCTGTCTTGTTCAAGTGGCTTGAATCATCGCCCTGTGTGTACTTGGTAATGCCGGTATCATCGTCGCTAAACTGGCCGGCAACGTTTATCAGATCCATCCATCCGGTAGACACGTCGGCAGTCTGTATCTGCCTGAGTGCCGCATTCTGTTCTTCTGGTGTCAGTCCTGGTTTGAACTGAAACACCTTGCCCGGGTATCGCTTGAAATCCTCAGTTGGTAGGAACTTCGACCTATCAACTGCAAACATCGGATTCAGTGCCAACCCTTTGGACTCGGTAAACATGCGGAAGGCGGCATTTGTAACCCGCTGCATAGCGAAGTTATTTTCAGCTATGCCGATTCCCCACATTTCATCTAGCGCATTTTCCCAGCATTGCCGCAGCACGGGCTTTTTGTCGGTGTCTTCAATGCGAGTTACTTTCAGGACATAGCCGCCAGCCATAATGACCACGACATTAACCAGATCATCAGAGTCCATTGGCTCGCTTGCCAACTCAATGTCCGCATCCTCATTGTCGTCGTCCTGTTGCACTTGCAGTGTATCTACCTTGTTTGCTGGCATCAGGCCAAAATACCGGACAAACTTGACGCGCCCATCTTTGTACCAGTAATCCAGATTTCCGCGCAGTTGTTGCGCCCGGTCCGATCCGTTATCAGTGCCTGACTGGTCAGGGACTCGTGCGGCTTCTTCAACGTTCCTGTATCCATCTTTACCCTTCAACTCCAGCACCTGAGCCGGTGAAAACATAGACACCCAGAAAATGCCCTGTGCTTGCTTCATCGTTCGTGCTGAAGGGTCAGGATAGCAGTCCAGCGTGTTTCCAAGCTCGAAGTATGGTTCTTCGTACTCGTATTCCTGCTGTACGATCTGCGGAAATCCGGTAGAGTCATCGACGAACGTATTTGTGATTTTCTTTGTGCGGTTAAACGGACCAAACTTCCACGCAGTGCCATAGCGCGCAGTCGCGTAGACAGTCGATCCCATAAGATCGCGGTAATCCATCGCGTCAAGCTGGCCATCAATGATCTTTTTCAGCGTGTCACAGTACGGCTCAAGCTCTGGCTTTTCGGCTTGTACGTCATACGGCCATTGTCCATTTCCGAACAGGCTATCGTTAACTTTTGCGACGGCAGATCGGATTTTAGAGCGCGTCACGCCCATAAACAGCGGCTTGGCTGTATTGGCCTTTGCTACGCCAGTTCCGGTTGTGTCATTGTTGCGCGCTATCCGCATGTCATCTTGATAGCACTCTAGCAGCGTCTGTTCCTGCGGCTTACGTGCGCTATCCCATTCCTGCAACAAGCCATTGAGATACCCTGTTGCTATTTCGTAATCTGCCATGTCCTAACCCCAAGAAATTCCGAGCGGTGAATCGTATTGCGGAAGTGGCGCGTAATTTGCACCATCATCGTACAGATCAAACCCTTTTTCTTTTGCTTGCGCCCATTGCCGGAAAGCGTCAGCGCACTCTGAATGAACGTCGTGTTTTGGCGTGTCGCTCCAACACTGGCCGCGCTCACTCCATGTTTTCCGGTATGCGCCAAGGTGTATCAGCCCCTCTTTACATCCTACCTCGTCGAATGAGCATTGATTGAAGTAAGATCTGACCAGTTGTATGCCGTGCTGTATCTCGTCAACTCTAGGCAATACGCGCCATTCCCCGCCAATAGATAGCTTCTTCAGCATGTCAATTGGCGCTGCCATTGCTGTTCCCTGCTGTCTTTTGTGTCCGGCATCGTGCGGCAGAAAGTGCGTTCCCCATACATAGCCAAGTTTTTGCAGCTCTCCGATAAAATAGCTATAGGGTCTGTCCCATCCTTCGATATACTTGATGAAGTGGTGCGCCTGTCCTATTTTTTGCTCAAGCCATATACCAGTGCCGTCCCCGCCACCAATATCCCAATAAGTGTTTACTTTGATTCCGTCTGTGTGCGGAACTCTAGTGATGCGGTTTGACTTGCGAGCCGCTGATAGTTGGGCAGCGTAGTACGTCCCCTCTGTGCTGACTTGGAATGCCTCGGACGGAGTAGATGGATATTCTTGCCACATCTTCTCAGGGTCGCCGGAAAAATCAGCATCCCTAGTTGCCACATACCATGCGCGCTGCTCAGTATCCAGCAATATCCCTAGCGACTTCTCAAGATTGTCGAAGTATTCAGCGTCTTTTTCTATGATTATCACGTTGCCTGATATTCGGTAATTCTTTTCACCGTGCCACGGATAGAAGTGAAACCTGTAATCCCGCTCTGTAAGCTGTTTCTTTGACTCATGCGCGGCCATCGCTCGTTGTGACATCGCGTAGTATTCGCCGTCCCTGCCTTCTGCCGTAGACTCTATGATCGTTATCCCATCAAGCGGAACAGCCGGAAGCGACCCGGTAACAATCTCAGCGGCTTTATCTGGGTACTTCGCGCAAATCTTGCCAAACTCTGAAATATGCAACCTGTGGATAGTCCCTGATCGCATTGATGTTGCGACACGGATTGAGCTATTGTTGTGAGCAAATAGCAGTTCTGATGCGCTATCCCTTGCAAGCGGGAACTTTGATTTTAGGAATTCCGGCTGACGCTCATACGCTAGTTTTACCTTGTCCCTAAATATCGCCTCTGCCGCCTCCCTATCCTGAGCGATTATCCCGCATCGCTGGTCGGCATTAAATTGCGCGTGGTCAAGGAACAGAACCGAAACAAGCGTTGTAAATCCCAACTGCCTTGCTTTCAGGATTAGATTTCTATTCCACAAACGACTTATAAACTGGCGCTGTGCTTCATTTGGGCGAAAAGGAACAACTGTGCCTTCGCCTGTATCGGTTTTTACCATTATCTTATAAAGCGCACCGGAACAGATACGCCACATCGGGTCAGCAAGACAGGCTTTCAGCTCGTCGGCATTAGTCGGCACAAAATCATGCGCGATCATTTAACCACCGGAACAGCAGACCTACTCCCAATCTCAGAAAGTATTTGCGCCATTACATCGACTTGGACAGCACCACCATCTTTTCCTGTGATCTCGTTTCTGGTGTAATCTCCGTACTTCTTTGGCTTTAGCTTAGACGCTACCCACTTGCGGGTATCAATCCTTACTTTGTTCCACTGCACCCATCCTGCGTCAACACGCGCTACGCCTGATTGATCAACAACCACTTGCGGGTCTGTATCGCATATATCAACTATGCCATCAGCATGGAATTCTGCGCTTTCTTCTTTTGCTCGTGCGTAATTATTACAAAATTCAGGGTATATGCGGAACCACCTGAATATAGTAACCATGCATGGCATCCCGTCCTCTTTGCATATCTTGTTAAGAGACTCTCCCATAGCAATACGCTCACAGATCAAATCTGCAAGCGCATCACTATAATCTGATGGTCTTCCGGCTGGCATTTTAACGCCTCAGCACGACTTTGGTTTTGGCTTGCCTTTACCTTTTTTCATGATCGTCTCCAATAGTGGAATATGCGTAAATGCTATTGGATGTTATCAGTATACGTACTGATTGACAAGTGCAGTCCGTTGCCGTTTGTCCGTGTTAGTACTCACAAACCTTCAGGCAGTATTGGTACAGATAGCCCTTACCGGTGCAGTCTGCCATGCACTGGTAGTCGGTCAGCCCGTTGATAGTGTCTGCTGATGCTGTTGCGATTGCCAGCCATGCTGTTAGTGCGATAATAAAGTTACGCATATTGTTCATCCTCTTCGAGTAATTCCTCACGGGCTATATTGTACTCCAACGGCGCAGCTATGCCTATTCCGTGGCTTTTGCGCTCCTTGCCTACGCTGTCTCGGTACCTCATTGGCTTATAGACGACGGTTATAGGATCGCCGTCATGGTATATCCGGTGCTTATTTGACGCACCTGTGTAGTAAGTGCAATCTATCGTCACGCTGCCAATGCTGTCTATCCAGCACCAGCATATCCAGCCGTCAGGATTGCGGATTCTGACTTTTTGCCCGATGCGACGGGATAATATCAGCACTTGTCAGCGTCCTCTACTATGAGCCATTTGTCCCATGCTGACCATGATTCGCTGTCTGCTGTTTTGCTTGTAGCGCCGTATTGAAAACACATCAATCGGCCATTATCGTCAAACTTTCCGGAACTATACCGTCTCAGCGTCGTCATGTCTGCTAGTATTACTTCAACCAACGTATCAACCGGCGGAGCTTGCATCAGTCATCGTCCCCGTTCCCGCCCTTCAGCAGCGCGCATGTGATGACTAAAACGCTCGTCA
>ERZ724505.754-NODE-754-length-19457-cov-5.661633_pt1 | contig 19457 bp, 15 predicted proteins | sample MGYA00376038_ERZ724505 | MGnify/ENA primary metagenome ERZ724505 (study PRJEB28724, sample SAMN07190884) | wastewater metagenome | isolation source: effluent of sewage treatment plant in Hong Hong | place: Hong Kong | collected 2016-03-17 ...
TGTAGATAGTTTTGATCAAAGTAACAATGTTATAAAGATAAAAGATAATGCTCAAAAAATAAAATTGTTTGAGTATATTGATAATGGAGGGAAGATATATAGTGAGTATCAATTTGATAATATCCCGGTAGGTAAGTATATACTTGGAATTGCAAGTCACTTATGCTCTGTGGATGATAAACTCGGAAAAGGTGCCTATTATAATGTAGATTCTACCAATAAATTTCAAAGAACTTCTACTTATACCATGGATTTTGTTCCAAATGGAGAAGTAAGACAGTCATATGGCCGTGCTAATAAATTGGCAGGGAAAAAACAGATTGTAGTAGAAGTAACCGAAGGCGGTATAACAGTTGTTGAAGATGCCATAATTGAAGATTTAAGCTCTCCGGTTGATGGACTTTATAGATATGCTCGCGTAATTGATGGGTATGTGTATGATAGCGCAAAAGTAAATGCAGGGGTTGTATCAACAAATCAAAACGATATAAAGGCCGGTAGTTTTATTGAACAGTGTTTTGTAGAATACAAATATAAAACATCAGGAGTAGCTTCTCACAAGGCATCACCTAATACGCTGGTTTGCCGGTCGGATCATAACGGTTTTTTCTATACCACATTCATTAATGATGATTTAAACATAAGCAATGGTAAAGGCGGTTATATAGATGTAAAAATTGATTCAGAATCCATAAATAACCGTAACGACGTTATATACCAATGCAATCTAAACGATATTTTTAATACCACAGTGCCGGCATTGAACGGAGGAAACAATGATATAAATTATGATGCTGATACACAGCATAGCTTTATCATACCAAATACATCCGTAAATGTTGTAAACGATTACAGAACGAATATAAAAGGTAAATTATTGTCTACCGCCGGCGTGCCGCTTAAAGGATTTACGGCTGTGTGTACGGATACGAATAGGAAAGTAGAAACGAGAGACGATGGCTCTTATACTATTTTGGTATATCGACCGCATGGTGCCAATAATAAAGCAGGCAGTTTATTGTTTTTTGATAAACTTGGAACCGTTACGACTACTATTACCGAGCAAACGTTTGATATAAATCCGTTTATTCCAAATTACTCAAATGCAGTTCCATACCTGTTACCGGATATTCAAATAACAGTGCAATTATTAGATACTCTTAAATATTATCTGAAAAGTGGTGGTGTTTATGATTTTGCATTTTCGTTCTCCGATCGCGGTAATCGTAAAACAACTACTAAATTTAATGAGAAAAAAGGCAGATTACGTATTCCTTTTATAACTGAGAAGATAAGTGACTACTTCCCATATCTTACAACAGATGTAAATGGTAATGCATTGCCAGCAGACGCAAAGGCGGATGGCTACTTTACGGCAACAATAACACTAAAAGATAAACCTCCGGTATGGTGTACGCACGCGTATGTAGAACGTTCACAAGACCAGGTTTATGCTGATTTTGTTCAATTTGTAGTATCGAATGTGAAATACGTTGAACGATATGATAGTATCAATGATGAACCTATTGTTGTATCTCCCGGAAGCGGCAGTGCAACAGAAATTTATTTAGACTTAGGTACATCATTTACTGAATATAAAAACCGTAATAGTAACTCAGCTAAAGGCTGGGTGTTTGAGAAAGGCGACAGGCTGCGCTTAATGTATAAGAAAAATGGCCAAGTCCGCGACTTTTTTGAAGCAGAAATAAAAGGGCAACGTGGTGAATTTCTAATTATAGAAAATTCTTCTTCAGTACCTACTATCGAAGCCGGAGAAATTGTGGAAGTATTCAGAAGTAAGCAGAAATTAGAAAATATTCCATTTTATGAAACTGGAGAATATTATAAAGTACTAAATCCATATACCCCGGCGCGCGCGTGGGAAACAGATACAATACGTCTCAACACTGGTGACGCCTACCGCCGTAATCGTCGCATGTATCAATGTTTGAAAGAGAAAGTAGATGATGTAACAACAGTGACACTACAAAACGTTTACACTGCAAATATTGAAGATCCTTCAACTTTTGATTCGTTAAATGGCAGAGATAGCGACGCTGGGCGTATTGATTTAATAAATGAAACTGTGAAACAGGTTCGCCGTGGAGCCATTATCAGGTTCTCAGGACAGTACATCAACGATGTAAATAAAAATAAGTTGCGTAATTATGACGCATTAGATTATGTCGAGTCCAATCATGATTACGGACGTATAACTGTGTTATCTGATTTTCAGGATTTACTTTTTGTAGCACAAGAGAAACGATGCCACTCGCGCCAGATACAAAAAAGCATTGTATCATTAGGTGCCGATAATACAAATTTAATCGCAAACCCAAACAGATTTTTAGATTTGCCATACTATCTCGATGAAGAAATTGGATGTACAAACCCAGAAAGTTTTGCAAAAACTCATGATTACGCAAAATTTCTTGATGCCAAGCGTGGGTGTATAGGTCAATACTCTCGTCAAAATGGATTAGTGAATGTTTCTGGACACGATTCAAGGTATGAGGGTTCAAAGTTAATGGACAAAGAGTTTTTGAGAATACCCGGCATTCTGAAGAATATTGATCCTGATTATGTAAAAACGCATTTCAGAGCATACGGAGGATATGATGCAAAAAATAAAGAGTATCAAATATCGTTCACAGAATTACGGTTGCCGGATAGTACAGATAAAATTGCATATGCCGGCCAAGGCGCAAATATCGGTGAAAAAGACAATCAGTTTTTAAGTTATCCTAAAAAATCTACTACCGGGCAGGTGGTGATAGAACCATTTACGGCAGTGTACCCTGATAAAATCACTTTCTGGACCGGGTACAGGTCATATATTCCTGAAAGATATGGTGCCATTTCACGTGGATATGTTGCGTTTAAAGATGGAAATTTATGGTCCATGGAAGTAAGTGATTTGTATAATCATTTCTTCGGACAGCAATACAAGCAACGATTATCCGTGATTATGAATCAGGATGCTTCAGTAATAAAAGATTTCCTTAACTGGTCATTAGAGACAGATACAGAATGGTATGTTTACAATGTAACTATACCAAAAAATAAATCATTGATGCGTGAGCAGCGGTCTATGGTGCCGGTACAATTAAATCAAGGCTTTGAGCGCGGTTATTTCGGATATTTCCTAAAAGACAGCAATACGCCAAATATTGCAAATCCTTTAATAGAGGGATTGGATTTGGCCGGAGAGACGTTATTGTTTGAAATTGAGAATGAATCTAGTGAAAAAGCGCAGCTTTTCGCCATTAATTTGTACGCTCAATACGTTCCCCGTAGCTTTTTTTAAATATTCGTAGGTAACCATATGCGTGTGCATCCGAATGGTCGCACACGTATATAGTTACCCAAAAAATGCATATTACCAAACATTTTTTCATTTTTTTTAGAATGGCGCTTCATCGTCTTTGTCAGCGCCGGGATTATAAGTTATTTTTTTTGTATCTTCCTGTGTCATATCGTTTAAATCTGTAAAGTTATTAGTCTCTTTGTCAAAATGAAGTAAAAAATGACCTGTTGCACCCTCTCTATTTTTTGCAACTATTATCTCAGTTAAACCTTCAGTAGATTCACCACCAGATGTTTGTGTTATGCCATAATACTCAGGTCTATATAAAAAATAAACGCGGTCACTATCTTGTTCGATAGATCCTGATTCACGTAAATCGGATAAATTTGGTTTTTTTTCACCTCCACGGCTCTCTACAGAACGATTCAACTGAGATAATGCAACAATAGGAATGCTTAGTTCTTTTGCAATAACCTTTAATTCTCTGGATATATACGATATTTCCTGTTCACGGTTTTGTGATTTAGACTCTCCGGATTTCATAAGTTGCAGATAATCTATAACTATCAATCGGATGCCGTTTTTCTTTTTTAACCGACGTGCCTTGGCTTTAAACTCCATTACATTCAATCCGGCAGTATCATCCATATAAATCGGTGCTGAAATTAATTTATCAGCATATTTATTCACTTCCGCCCTCATGCTCGGAGACATAGTACCGTTTTTTATATCCTTAATAGCTACTCCGCTTTCCATTGATATCATTCTTGTAGCAAGGGATTTATTACTCATCTCTAAAGAAAATAAAGCTGTTGGTAAACCAAAATTTATAGAAGCATTTTTTGCCAGATTTATAGCCAATGCTGTTTTACCAACTGAAGGCCTGGCGGCAATTATAATAAGTTCCCCTCCGTCGAATGGTCCATAGTATAAATCATGCTCCCTATACCCGGTTTTTACCTTACTCCTCGCTATCGCTTCATGGTCTTGGCTTAATACATCTATCACCGCTGATTTCACATGATCCGTATCTTTGGATATGAAATTCACTACATCTTCCATTCTTTTTACGCTGGATGCATGAAGTTCAAATATATCGGTAGTTTCCTCGTATGAATCTCTTATGACATCATTCGATACGTGTATAAGCTCTCTGGCTATGAATTTTTGAGCAACTATACGAGCGTGATATTTTATATTAGCGGCAGAAGCAACTTTATTTGTAAGCTCCGATAGGTAGTATGCACCACCACATTCCTCCAGTTTACCTTCCTTTCTTAATGCTTGTGCAACGGTTAGCATATCTACCGGATTGGAGTTGTTGAATAAATCTAACATAACACGGTATATGGTGGCATGAGCATCTACATAAAAATTTTCAGGCTTTAGTATATCAGCCACTTCTTCAACAGCATCTTTTTCTATAAGCATGGCACCCAGCACAGCTTCTTCCAGTTCTCTGGCCTGCGGTGGAATTTTACCATACAGAAGGTTTGATATATCTTCTGTCTTATTCCTGGTAAATCTTGTTGGTCTTTTATCACTCATTTGCATTTATTCATTTAGTCGGTGGTTGTGGTAGTGGCATCCAGCTTATCACGATTTGTTATAACTTTACTTTCAAATAATTCGCAATCAGTGCTGTGGATTACATTGCTAAATGTTTCATCTACTGTTCTACTGTTGCAAGTGCATATTTTATCACGCTGGGGGTATATGTTGTAGAATACTGAATAATCTTCATCGTTAATTTTACGCCAAAATAAATGACCCTCTGGCGTTTCAACCCAAATGAAAGCATCATCTAATTCATCTGAATTTGTTTTCGACTTACATTCACTTCTTCTTTTCTCTGCCAACGCTCTTATAGGCTCAGGGAGTTTGCTTATATATCTGCTCATTGGTTTTTGGTTTTGTTATTTATTGATTTATCTTCCCAATATTCATCACACTTATTTTCTTCTTTATTGTATGGAGTTTCCATAAAATATGATTGCCTCCATTGATTTGCAAATGCTGTAAATCTGTAACATTTTTCTTTTAGTGGGCAATCTTTACCATCACACATTGTTATATCTGCCATCGTTCTAAATTTTTTCAATTATCAATAGTTTACCTACCACTCATATAATCGTAGGAGTTATTTGTATTGTGATTTAAAAAGTTATTTTGTCTTTTACGTTAAGTATGCTTTGTTTGTCAACTCCGAAATGACTACCTGATTCAGTATCACATAATTTTATTTTCGCCTCATCCGCAGCCATTTGTAGAACACCTTCTACTATCTCTTTTATGGCTTGTTTGGCTTGTAGTGGTGTAATACACTTCCAATTCTGATAGTCATTATAGTTGCTATCGTAAGCCTTACTGTCTAATCCTAAAATCTCGTCTATATTCATTGTCTTAATTTTTTATATTTTCTTCAATTCGTTTAATTTCCCTCTGCATTTTATCATCTTTCTTGACCGCATATAAAGCCGTATTTTTAACTTTCTCACTGCTGGATGATACAGACTGCCACTTTATCTTTAATTCTTCGTATTTCTTGCGGAATTTAGCCGTAGATCGTATTTGCTGCCACCATCCCTTCCAGTTATTCCCGGATTCCTCTCTATCTTGCACCGCCCAAAAGAATATTTTTACCATCTCCTCCTTGTTGTCAATTTCCTTCAGAAGCAGTTCGATGTCTCTTGCCCATTTCTCTAAATCTGCATCTTTTACAAATTTGAAGTCAGGAAAATTGTCACGGATATGCAACCAGCACCAAATCGCGTACTTCTCCGCCGGGGGGAAAGACCTTTCTGGATTTTTTTTATCCTTTACCGAAATGATGCGATACGACCCGTTTGTGTTCCTGCCGGATTCAACCTCCAAGTCTGCGATTTTGATGCTTGCCCTTTTGGGCGTGGTGACAAGTGTAGTATTAGTATTATTTATACTAGTATTATTATATATACTTGTGGCGTTTTTCATTTGCGCGCCCTTTTGGGCAAGGATGCCCGTTTTTTCGCCGTATTCCGTGAGCATTTCAGCATTAAGATTATCACTTAAACATATCCCAACATCTTTTCGGAACTTATTACCATTCAATACATTATACTCGATATATCCATTTTTAATCAATGTTTCTTTCGCTAATCTAACCTGTTTTAAAGTCATAAAAGGAACATAGCCCAAAAGGGCAAGGTTACTTCCGTAAATTTCGCACTTTTTTCCTGATGCTTGCCCTTTTGGGCAAGGATGGCTTTCGTGTGAAGACTGATGCTCGCCTTTTTGGGCGTGGTATAAATGGCTAATTTGGTCATAAATTGCCTGCAATAATATGGCCGGAAGGACCCCTAAAATGTCTGCATAGTGTGAATTAAAATGATGTGTTGCTTTCATACCTAATGCGAACTTAGCAAAAATTTGTATATCGTGCAAATAAAAGCAATAAAAATTAACAAAAATGTTCTGATAAACTCTAAATTTACCCTTTAAAACATCTTTTTGTGATCTATTTAACGAGTATATTGAAGTCTATTGAGGTGTATTGTGCATCCACAGTAACTACAAATCAGCTTGATTTTATAATCTCATATACCGAAAAAATACAGGGAACATATGTATCTAAAACCGTAACAGGGACTACAAATAGTACATCTCCTGTAGTTATGTTGCCGTCATCTCAGGTGAATAATATCATAGAAATTTCGGGTATAAGCATCATAAATAATGATTCCTCTCCCAATACTATAACCATACGTCTTGTAAAAACGCAGGGTGGGTATACAACCTTAAAACAGGTATTATTGGATGTGGGAGAACAGATGGAATACGATGGAAGCCAATGGCATGTTATGACATCTACCGGTGAGATAAAAACCGGTAGTGGCGGAGGTGGCATGGTATATCCAGGAGTAGGGATAGCAGTATCTACAGGAGCAAGTTGGGATACATCTATAACAGATAATTCTACTAATTGGGATGCTGCATATTCATGGGTAAATACAAATGGTGCGAATGCAGTTACGGCATACGGATGGGGAAATCACGCATCCGCCGGGTATCTTACAGGGATTACAAATTTACAGGTAACAACAGCATTGGGATATACGCCGGTAACAAATGCAAGAACGCTTACTATTAATGGTACAACTTACGATTTAAGTGCTAACAGAAGTTGGACTATATCAGCCGGAACTACATATACCTTTTCTACCGGATTGAATGATAATGCAGGAACAGTTACTTCTAATTTATCTACCGGAGTCAGTGGTGGGCAATCTGTAATAGGAGGAACTGCAAGTGGAAATAATCTTACATTATCTTCTACATCCAATGCAACCAAAGGTAAAATACTTTTTGGAAACAGTGCGTATGATGAGGTGAATAATAGATTAGGGATTGGGACAATAACTCCATCTTCAAAACTTAACATTCTGACTGACAGTCTTGGTTCAACTCAAACATCAACTGCCGGTCTTCTCTTACAAAACTCAACCGTGTCCACTGTTGGTTCACAAAAACAAATTTCGCCTGCGATTGAGTATGAAGGGACATCGTATTTTGGTGGTTCAAATAATATTGTAAAATATAGAACATATAATCTTACAGGAAATAATGGGGCAGACTCAGATTATGCCATTTGGACACTTGGTTCAAAAGTAGGGACAGGTGCGTGGTCAGATAATTTACTTGCAGTATATACAGACGGACGTGTCGGGATTAATGGGCTTCCTTCAATAGCCACAGGTACAAAACTAAATGTAAACGGAAATGCAGTAGTGGGTACCGTATCAGGAACCAGTACATTTAGTATTTATACTTATCTAGTTTCAAGTGTAAATGCTGCAACTAATGAAACTACAATTACTCAAAATATTGCTGGTGGATATTTAGGGATTGGTGCAAATTCTCGAAAGAATGACATTTATATCAACTCAATAACCACAGGTTCAGTTTTAGCTGGGAATATCGGATTTGGTGGAGTAACATCTCCAACAGCAAAACTTCATTTACCTGCAGGTTCTGCAACTGCATCATCAGCACCTATCAAATTTACTTCAGGAACAAATCTAACTACAGCTGAAGCCGGTGTTATGGAATACAATAATACCTTTCACCTAACCAATTCTGATGCTACAAGAAGACATATTGTAACAGCACCAAACACAACAAAAGTAACAGCATCTGCTCCATACACAAACGATGGATATATTACTGTAAATATTGGCGGGACGGACTTTAAACTAATGACAACGGCATAATATGAAATATACAATTTTACAAACAGATATATCATCTGAAAGAGTAATAATGCAGGATATTACAGATGAACAAGGTAATATCATTGGACAAGATCCAACCAATGAATACGAAGTAGATGTTACATTATGTTTGAAACATGAAGATAATTTTATTCCTCCTTTTTCAAAGACAATAACCGTAAAAAGCAATAACTCGCAAACAGGACTTGAAGTTGATGAACAAAGAGAACAGGCGATACAAGATTATTTGACACAAATAAACCAATAATAAAATGGCAGACGAGATACAAGGACACCCGGAAGAAGATAAAATAAAAGAGGCTTTCGAGACGATTCAAAAGCATAACGCAGAAAAGATAGAACAGTGCCGCATAGAAATAAATGAGTTTATGGCACATATGCAAGAAAAGTACAATGTGGTCATATTTATACCGCAGCCTGAAGTACCCAAACTGACAATTTTGCCTAAATAAGCAACAAAAATTTACCTTTATTTGCATGATTTACAAATTATAGGTAGTATGTAGTAGTGTGTATTTTAGATAAGATTTACATTTATGCATTAAAATTTGCGTTAAATGGATTACCCGAACAAAAAGGATATAAGTTTCATTGATATTTACGATGATGAAGTGGCTACATACCCGCGTGCCGTAACATACACCGGAACCGTATCTACAGATTCACAAGATAGTAAAGTCCTTATTGCAGACAGTGATGGTGATGGTTTTACTACAAACTTTGTAGAATTTGGTAATAACCTGGTAGGATTTGAAGAAATCCGCAAGGGGTATTATGTATTTAATGGTACAGAAATCAGGCAGGTGAAAGGTGTAACACCTTCTCAGCAGGCTATAACTCTGGATGCACCGTTTACCACACCGCTTTCAGGTGATGGCTTATATGTCATAAAACCTATTCTGATTGATAAAATATCTTTCAAAAATACAGGCGATACCGCCGGTAGCGTATATACCAAGGCAAGCCCTACGGCACTATCTACCTATTCATCCACACCGTTAAAACCGGGCGAAGTTATAAGTTTCGACAACTCATCTCTTACACCGTTTGTTGTGGATGCAACTGCCACTACCGTTAAACTTTCTAACGCTTTTTTTTTTGACGTAACAGATACTATCAATGCAAGTGGTGGTGGTACTCCAGCAGGTTCAGATACACAGATTCAATATAACAACGCAGGTGTGTTTGGTGCAGATGCAGATTTAACTTTTGACCCAGCGACAAGCACATTTAAAGCGGTAACAGATAATCCACTTTTTCGTTCAACTATTAAATTCTCTAGTAATGGTGGTACGGATGACTTAACTGCATCATTAGCTACAGCATTTACAGGTACCCCACCTACAACATTTGCAGTTCTTGCATATGGTAATATACAAATTGTAAATTATATAAACCTAGTCGGAGGAAACTTTAGTCAAGGAGATACAATTACAGGTTCTGTTTCGGGTGCAGAAGGATATGTCGCTTATGATGATGGCGTAGGACAGTTTTATGTCTCTATTACTAATAGTATTCAATTTGCAGCAACGGATGTAATAGATAACGCAAACGGAGTCACTGCTGATTACGATACATCTACAACAAGTGATGACATATTCTTTTGGTTTAGCACAAATGGAGGAAGTGGTGGACCTATAGTAATCACAGGAACTGCTCAAACATTAAATGACGGTATTGATATAACATTTGGTTCAACTACTGGACATGGTTCTGGAGACTCTTGGGAGTGGTCATACAAAACTCTTAAAAATACATGGCTTACGAACAATCAAGCAGAGAGTGCTGTACGTGGTTATGTAAATGGTTCAGTATATGATAATGGTTCTAATAATATCGTTGCAATAAATGGATTGGTTCAAAATGGTGATGATGATAGAATTTTCCCACTATCTTTCTACCAAGATTTAAGTTCTGGAAATAGAAACGAGAGAGAACGTGCATATTATGGATTGGATATATTCAAAGGAGACCCAGCAAGCCCATTAGAATTTGTCGTTAAGACACAAAAGGGTATTGGTGCTGGTCCTGGAACTACTGAAATTTCTAAATTAACAGTTGGTACATTATCAGGATTTGAGTTTATTTCAGACAAATCATTTCAAGTATCTACACCATTATTTGTTACACAAGGTAGTTTATTTTCTTGGACTGGAGATACTAATGGAAATGGAATAACGATAGACGACACAAACAATGAAATTACATTACAATCTAGTGGTGTAGTAAGAATCGGTAGTGTTTCAGGTGGTAACAACACTAAAATAACCATTGATGATGTAAACGAACAAATAACAATAGGTAATATAAAAGCATACGATGATGATGCAGCAGCAGGAACAGCAGGTCTTACAGCAGGAATGGTGTACATGACAACAGGTTCAGGTGCAGCACCATTGAACACAGCAGGTATACTTATGATAAAACAATAAGTTGTAACACTGTAGGGCAAATCAGCAGAATCTAACGTTTGCAGAATACACACAGCTCAACTTCAACAACCAAACACTAAATTCAAATATGGAGTATGTGTCTTTCAGAACGAAAACCGTAACAATACCAGACCTGTCAGCAGCTACCTACATTTTTGACGGCAACATCAAAGAGGTATATCAGCGTCCTGATGGTGCATTGAAGATAAAATTTATGAATGATTCAGATGTAATGATAGTAACAGATATAAACGTATAAAAAAACAAACAAAACCTATGTGGAATAGCATATCATCATTCTTTGACCGTCACTTTAGTATAGACACATTCATGCAGAAGCATAGCGATGGATTGACGGCGGCAGCAGGCGGAGGAACAACATCATTTTTTGCGTATATGCATTTTTCATCTATCATATCAGTAATTGTATCGGCGGCGATAGGCGCTTTTATTTCCTTATTAATTAAGGACTTGTATACTTATAAAATACGGAGAAAGATTTTCAAAGAGTCTCAGCATGACAATACTTATAAAAAAGTGACGACAATTCTGATAATCATCGCAGCTTTGTTATCCGGCTCATGTTCATCCACCCACAAGATTAAGAAATCAAATAAAAGCAAAGAAGCATCTGCTATTGATTCAGTAGGCATGTCTTCTCTTTCAACAAGCAAATTGAGTATAAACTATTTGGATACAACCTTTACTATTCCAGGTTCAACAGCGGCAGTAAAAGGGCAAATCACCCAAACCGGTAACGAGGATGTTGATACTTCATGGCAGGAGCTTAATGTAAAATCAGAAGGCATGTCTATAAAGGCGAAGCATCGTATAAAACCTAATTCAAAAGGGAAAACTACGGAGTTTGACATAAAGGCTGATAAAGATTCTACAAAAGTAAAAGCAAAAGTATTATCTGTAAAGCAGGATAAGACTGACGATACAAAAATATCCGATGTACAAAAGAAAGATACTAAAGATACAGAAGTAAAAGACACAAGGGTAGATAAATCATCATTTCATCCTACATGGATAATTGCCGGCGGCGTTGCTTTTGTATTTGTATGCGTACTTTTTTTGTTGGCCCGTAAAATACCGTCGTATGTATAAAAAGATAAAATATTTTCTCCAGCAGTTTGACGGCTTATGGTCGATACCGGCATCCTTTGGTGCCTATCTGCTATTTGGATATATGTTATACTGGATGTTTGGAGATGGTGTAGGAAGTTATGATCCGGCATTTATGCAGCCATTATTCCTTGCGGTGTGTGTGGTTATTGGTGCCGCTAACGCTTCCACAATAGGATTATATTTTACATTCAGAAAGATATTTCACTATTTATATGGTAAAAGAGATAGACAGGGAAGAATTATTAATTTATCAAAAACAGATTTCATAGACTTACCAGAATGGGGAAGAATAACAGTTTCATTATTGGTCTTTTTCTTTTTCTTCTTTGCAGTTATAGAAGTATTTCTTGCCTTGGTGTAACGCCGGTAAGTACAGTTTATAATACGCAGATAGGAGTAAAGGAAAAAACCGGTCATAACGACGGCGTGGAGGTAGAAAAATATCTTAAAACCGTAGGTCTTGGTAAGGGCTATGCATGGTGTGCAGCATTTGTAAAATGGTGTTTATTGCAGGCTGGGTATACTCAGGCGAATGCCATCAATGGAATGGCTTTGAGTTGTCACCGAAAGGGACATATAGTGTATGAGAAAGGGAAGATGATAAGAGAATTACAGCAGGGAGATGTAGGGACCATATATTACCCGAATCTTGGCCGTATAGGACATACATTCTTTTTTGACAGTAAAGTAAACGAAAAAATAAACAGAACAGTAGAAGGAAATACAAACTCTCAGAACAGCCGTGAAGGCAATGGAGTTTATGTCCGATACCGTTCTTTAAAGCAAACATTCAGCTTCAGCAGATGGACAGAATGATTAATAACTAAAAAAAACAAACAACTATGAGTACATTGAGCTTGACACCGGTCTCTTACAATGGAAGAACCTCCGGTATCCCAACAGCGAAAGTGTTGGACACAAATGACATTCTGTACATGAATGTAAACGCAACAACATCTGGATACACCGACATCCAGGTATTGAATGGCAAACAGGTGGATAAATGGGTTATGAATAATGCAATCGCAGATATTCAGACAGCCATCAGTACCCCGGTACAATTTCGAAGTTTTGCCGTTAAGTACAAAAATGGTCGCAAATTCGAAAAAACAATCTATCTGAATGTTTCAAGAATCTCAAAAGTGGCATTAGACCCGCAGAACACGTACACATATCCTGGACAGGGTACGCTGGCCGCGCGTGATAAAGCAGGTGATCCGAAAACAACATCCAAGTTCTTCTACAATGTAGGAAAACCACAGTTGGATACCTTGGGCGCTAATATCGCTTTATCATCCATCTTATCAACGTTGAATACTGATGCAACGCTGTTTACGGACATTACAACCGTATTGGTGAACGGAAGAAAAGGTGCGACAAGATTCTTGCTTAATAACGCAAACATTAAAGGCACATACGCCAACACTGAGACGCGTTACACAGAGTATATGTTCCAAAATCCAACGGAACTTGGAATTGATATCTATTCCGTTAATACGGCTCCGGTTGCTGCTGACTACGCTTACAGCATGGTTAAGAATACCACATTCACAAAAAATACAGTGGCTACCGGCTTATTGAAAGATTGTACGGATGCAAATGGTAACGCATTAATTGTGACAGCACAAACAGCTGCATCAACCGCCCACGGTACTGTAACCGTACAAGTAAATGGTAAATTCTCTTACACACCTACGGCAGATTACACCGGTACAGATACATTTAACTATGTTATCACTGACACCAATGGTGCTACTGACACAGGTACGGTAACAATGACCATTACTAACTCATAAGCTACAAAAACCCATTAAATGAAGCCATTCTTTTTACAGAATGGCTTTCTTATTTGAAATGTTAATAATATTTACCTAAATTTGTACATATTGCAAAATGTATGGCACCAATAAAACTCGTTGATTACTTCAAAAAGTTTCCCTACGACCCCACTATACATCCTACAAAAGATTCCTATTATACTTTCATCCAACAGAAACTTCCTTTAAATTTGAGTATTGAAAATATAGGCCGGCAATATAGGACTTTTGCTAAGACAATTAAAGAGAGAGAAGATGCACCCGTTATTGATTTTAAAATATCAACTGGAGTTACTTTTGAAGGTTGTGTTAATAGAGCATTACAGGTAGATGAATCTGGTCAGTTTGGTTCTATAGGTCCAATAAAACCTGAGCTTTCAGATGCAGAGAAGTTACAACAGAATATACAAATCGACCGGGATACAAAGAAAGAAAATGCCAAATTAAAAGACGCGGAGCGCAAGTATAAATACCTACAGGAACAGGTAGAAGAACTGCAAGAGAAATATGATATTGCATTAGCATTAAACGACCATAAGTATCAACCAAAATCCGAAACATTAGACTTCACACATAGAAACGGTGAAGGAATACCAATCATACAATATTCCGACTGGCACGTAGAGAAAAGAATTGACAGCCGAGTGTTGAATGGATTGAATGAATTTAACCTGGATATTTGCGCGCAGCGGGTAAAGAACTGTTACACGAATACCATAAAACTCATCCGGAAAGAACGCCAAGATGTAAAAATTGACAAATTGGTAATAAACCTTGGTGGTGATTTTATAAACAACTACCTGCATGAACACGATACGCAGGAAAACTATCTAAGTCCAATTGAAGCACTTTTCTTTGCAAAAGAAAGAATTAAAGAGTCATTGTCCGCTATTGCTGAACACGGAGAAGTGAAAAAGATAGTGTTGTTATGCTGTAATGGTAATCACCCGCGCCTTACCCGGCGTATGCAGTCCGATAATGACTATAAAATGAATCTCGAAGCAATTTTGTACCATAATCTGAAGCAGGAACTAAGTGATCCAATATTTGAATGGCATATACCGCAGTCCGAATTAGGATACTATAATATAGGAGGATACCGCATCAGGTACTTCCATGGTCATCAGTTCAACTTTATGGGCGGAGTAGGCGGACTTACAATTCCATTGAATAAGATAACCATGCGTTACGACCAGGTGGATAAGGCAAATTTCAATCTTATAAGCCACTGGCATACATTTGACCTTATAGGTGGTAAAAACTCGATAAATGGTGCTTTGTGTGGATATGATGCTTACGCTCAAAGGCTGGGATGTACCTACGACGTGCCAAAACAGTCATTCCAAATGTTAGATTCTAAACGTGGGTTCACCGGCAGGTTCCCGATATTATGTGATTAAAAATTAAGAAGCCAAAGTACGAATTTATAACATCACACACCGGTCGTAAGACATTCATATCACTTTCCCATAAAAAGGGAATGAGGGATACATCCATAATGTCCGTGGCGAATATAAAATCAATGCAGACAATGATGAAGTACAAAGGCACCAATGAAAAAGATGTCATTGATGATATGAAAAAGGCATGGGGTTAATCCTTAGATTTTTCCTTCTTTTTACCATGATTATGAAGTTTCTCGCTCCAGTAAGTAACCGGATTGATAGTTTCGACTTTCTTAGGTATATCAAATCGGCCTTTCACATTCTCACCGAATCTTTTAGCGCCATGCTCACTTTTGAATGCATCTGCTGCATCAAACCCAAGCCCAACTAAAGGATTTTGGTCTATTGTTGCTCTGGTTGTTGCAACAGAAGCCATAGTCATAGCATATAGGAATGCTTCTTTCTCATCTTCCATATAATGTCTCAGTGTACTATGGAATGTAGCTCCAAGCATTAATGATGCAATCTGAGATGAGTGTTCTCCACCATGTATCACCAAATTCTGCCAACTATCTTCTTCTTGTCCTAGTAATATCTCACCGGATTTCACTTCTTTCTTCCTGTTTTCATCCGGATCAAACGGATTATAAAATCCACCAACCATACTACCTGCGGCTAAATATCCAAGTATCCACCAAACAGAACCGGTTGTTCCCTTTTTAAGGTCACGCAATATAGCATCAGATTCTTCGGTAGAAAGCTGCAATCCTTTATTATTTACTTCGTAATTGGTTTTTACAGCATCGAGTATATTTTTAGCCAATACAATAGGATTTCCTTTTACTACTCGCGATAAAATATTCAATGGAACCTTTTTAATCGGCACTAAGAAGTTCCATGCTGTTGATAAAGCATAATCTTTATTGGCAGACATACGTTCTGTAACACTTTCAGACTTAGCCTTTTTGATGGCATTCATCTGTAATGCTGTAAAATATGCTTTTATTTTATCGTTCCATCCCTTTGCTTCCTTGCTTCCTCCTTCTGTCACTTTACCCCCCATGAATATCTCACTCTTTGCCCGGAGGTATGAAGCATTTTTTGCAGTTTCAATCACCATAGGGTCATTTACATATTCCGGACCCATATTATCGGCTACCCACTGCATATAGTTTTTATAGGAAGCCTCATACGCACCTCGCTTTATAGGGTCTTTCATTATCATGTGCGGATCGGTGGTTAACGCATCAATCAATGGTATATGGTCTGCCGTCAATAGGCTTTTCATAACTTCTTTTACACTTTTACCTTTAAAAGTGAAGTTTTCTTTATGGAAAGGATCAAATTCCTTATCCAGTTTTGATTGTCCGGTAGACAATATTTCTTTAGTGGATTGTAGTGTTTCAATCGGATTTAGGAACGGCAATGCTTTTTTATAGAAATCAGGCAAAGATTTTAATGACTGCATTGTATTTCCCTCAATAGGTGCATTTTTGGATATGCCTTTGAATGCGGTATTATAAATCCCTCCTGCAAGTTCTTCAAATGGACGGCTGAATACACTCATGCCGGCAGCAACCCCTAATTTTACTTGATATGCGTATGTCCCTAAAAATAATGCACGAGTAGTCCAATTGTTAAATACATCACATATTTTCATGAATGTACTCTTATTCCCTTCATACGCATCTGCTTCCAACTTTTTGAGTTCCATTTTAATATTCACTAACTCCCTATTTCTCTTTATCCATTCAGGATTAGATTCAAATTTATTTTTTACAACTTCCGGCTTTATATATTCACCTTTGTCAATCTGTCTTTTTACGGCTTCCGCTTTTTTACGCAATTCATCAGCAGAAAGTTCTGCAAACTGGTTATTGGCTTTTTTCTTTATATCAGCTAATTCTTTTTGCAGTTTCTTAACGGCTTCCGATTTCTCTCCCTGCTTTTTCGTTTCAGTTACTATACCGTTATTCAAATCATCAATCCTTTTAATCAGTGATTGCTGTGATTTTATATCAGCTAATTCTTTTTGCAGTTGAGTTTTTGTTTTTTGTTGCGGTGCAAACTTTCCTTTTTTTAGGAATGCTTCTCTAAATTCACGTTCAGTTACATCAGGCAGTATTTCTTTTACTTTTTTGAATGCACTGTCGTATACACTTTCAGTTGGCTCACCTTCAGTTATATGAGCAGAAACTAAATCACCAATCAGGTTATTTTTCACCATGGACTCAGTGATTGTTTTTGTATCTTCTTCGGCGGCAGCATCACGTATTTCCTGTAAAGCATCTTCACGTTTATCTGTTGCAAATTTAGCATCACGTTCAGCAATCTTTTGAGCCTTTAATGCTCTTAATTCATCCATTTTTTCAGTGGCAGGAATATCACGTTTTGTTTTTATGGCACGTTCACCGGTATCTATCTCACGCTGGATATCATCAATTTCATTTTGCAACCTTGCTTCTATAATATCCTGAGCCGTTTTTAGTTTTTTGGATATATCTTCATCGGTGGGTTTGAGTTTCTTTAATTTTTCACGCACCTCTTTCAGCATCTTTCTTTCATCTGGATCAATAACATCTCTCTGTAAGCCGCTTCTGGATGGGCGTTCATTATTTTCAATGTCTTCCAACATAGATATGTACCGGCCAATACGTTTCATTCTACGCAGGGCTACATTCTCAGGGTCTTTATTTAATTCTTTTGTAGTTCCATAACCAGTAATTGCATCTCTTACTTCGCGCGGTGTAGCATCTGGATAATCTTTATTTATTTCTTCAACCAAAGCCTTGATATTATCAATACCCATTCTCATCGCTTCTTTTATGCGTGCCTGTGGTATTGATAACTTAGGTGCTTTTTCTGTCGGTGATAATAAGTCTTCAATCTGTTGCCCAACCTGTTCCTCAATAGCCTTTCTATTTTTTGGAGAAAGGTTCATATACCATTCCTCATCTTTCAGCCTACCCATGGCGGCATCTATAGCCACGGATACACGGTCGGCAGCCTCACCGGCTTTCTCTACGGCGGATGCGGCTAACTCCACCATCTCATTCCATGGTAAAATATTATTCTGAGTTAATGTAATCTCATTACCATCCGCATCACGCAGGGTAATAGGTTTTGTTTTTAATTTTCTTATGGTATCAGCGGCAGTCTTTGCTTTCTCTGTATATGTTTTAGCAGGTTTTATTATGCCTTCTTTTTTTCCACGTTCATATGCCTTCTTTACTTCATCTTCAAACTCTTGTTTTGTTGTATCAAATTGTTCTTCAAGAGCCGATAACCTTGCATGCGCTTCATCAGCTCTTGCTTGTAAATCTTCAAGTTTAGCTCTTACATCCTCTGGAACTTCATCTGCGTATGTTGCTTTTATGCGTTCTATATCACGTTCTATCTTCCCCATAGAATTTAATAACACCTGTCTGGCATTACCGGATCCAGCGAATACCTTACCGACTACATCTGAAGCCAATGAGTTTCTATCAATTTCCTGTAAGTTATCAATTATGCGCTGTTGCACCACGGCAAGTTCCTGAATAGTCTCTGGCTTATTCATATCTCCAGATTCCAGTAATGCCTTTTGTTTTAGCAACTCAGCCTTTTTCTGCACCAATTGATGCCTTCTGTAATTCAATACATTGTTATCCTGAGTGGAAGCCTGGAGTTTATGAGGTTCATCTTTAAAGGATATAGCTTTGTTTTCTATATCCAACGGATTTACTTCACCACTATCTACCAGTTCCTTTGCCTGTCTCATTCCTTCTACCCGGCTTACGCCTTTTGGAAGTTCTACTTTTGGTAATCCTAACGACTCACGTAGCTTATCGTTTTCAGCTTTCTTTATACCGCTTAATACATTCCCTTTTTCTTCTCCTGTGCTTCCGACATCTTCTCCTTTTTCTCGTTGTCCTTCACCACTTTCTTCTGTGCTTTTCGTTTCTTCGCTTTTTTGGCTTGTCTCATCAGTTGTGATAACTGGTTCGGCATCGGTTGTTTTCCCGGTAATGTCGGCATTGGTAGGTTGTTCTTCATTGGTTATTTGTTTATTGGATAGTGCTTCTTCTACTGCTTTTACTAATTCAGGGTTATCATTTTTCCATTTAATTGCATCT
>ERZ724505.755-NODE-755-length-19441-cov-6.853812_pt1 | contig 19441 bp, 23 predicted proteins | sample MGYA00376038_ERZ724505 | MGnify/ENA primary metagenome ERZ724505 (study PRJEB28724, sample SAMN07190884) | wastewater metagenome | isolation source: effluent of sewage treatment plant in Hong Hong | place: Hong Kong | collected 2016-03-17 ...
CTTGAAAGATACAACTCACCAAGTATACTCGGTTTCTTCACTGTCTTCGGTAATGCATCAACACGTAAGAAAGCATTACAAACATATTGATGTTGAAATCTTTTCCTAAGTTCCTCATACTGTTTTGCATTTGCTTCAAAATATTCTGAATCCTTATCACTCAAAATCCAAATGCCTACACTTACAACCATTTCACTTTCGAGTTTTATTGTATATTCACACCAAACATCTTCATGTGGTGGTCGCTTGGGCATCTCTTCAATAATCTTATTAGGACCAATCTCTGACGTTATACCAAGACAATCCGTAATCTCATACACAACAGTCTTACGTAATAGTTCACCGATAGGTGACATGAACATCTTATTAGCGTAGAGATTTGCTAGAAGATCATCATACAACAACGGAAGTGCTGACATCTTACACTCCAGATGTGGAGCATGTGATTAGTTGAATAATCACATGCTCCAATAATCATTTCTGCTTAGTTAACTTCAAACCACCACACAACGAAATGAATTTGCCTTTCGGTAATTTGAAAGAATAGGTATAAGAGGTAGTTCCATTACTTATCCTTTCAGTGATTATGAAAAGCTCATTCTTATACTCCCATTTTCCAGTATAACGTGGTCCACCTTCACGCTCAGCAATATAACCACCGTCAGGATATAATGTAGTTGGCCATTCAGCACCAGACCAGTACACGATCCATTTTCCAGTGAAATCCTGTACTGGTCTGGTTTTAGGTGGAGGAACTGGCGCCGCTAATAGACTAATAGTAAGTAACAGAAGTAATCCAATAGCTCTCTTCACTAATTGTCTCCATAATCACGTATCCTCCCCAGAAAAGTCCCAATTAACGAATTCTTGCAACTCAGTGAGAGCATCACGACTATCGGCATTTGCAATTACATCAGCTTCTTTTTCACCATACGGTCGAGGAGCGTTCACGATTTTCGTGAGCAACGCAAAGAACGTATCCCATTCGCTATCCTGAAGCATAATTAACCTCGGGTAATCTGGTTGAAAATCTTGTCTTCAAGCGTCACGGGTTTTGCAAGTTGCTCAGCTTGTCGATCTAACATCTCACACTTTGCCTGACTGTCTGCTAACGATAGTTCCCTGAAGATATGATTACTATGAACGATCTCCCAAATCTCTTGAGCACGTTGATATAACCCACGCTGAAAATCTGGGCGAATACGCAGACGATGCTCAGCAATCCTAACTTCAGGGAACTTACCACCACTCGGCTTGCAGGCAATCTGATCGATAGCAGTCACAAACTCGTCACCAACGTCAACACCACAAAGCCAACCATAGATGCTAAGCTGCTTAGCCCACCCTTCGTCACAATCCTCCAAATACAGACCACAATTAATCATAGTCCCTTTGAAAGCCATAGGGATACAATCTTTGTGTGGTCCACTAAGAATCGGAACACCACTACCAGAACGTATCCTTATATAGCCTTTCATTGGACTAACATTGCGTGTGCTATACCATCCATTGACTTTGAAATCAAGAATGACATAACACCCACTCTTATTCACATAGAAAACGTCAGGCTTACCAAGGAAAACCACGTCACCGATTTCGCGACTGACACTCTCTCGACTACCACTAATCGCCCCCTTCACTTCGATTTCGAATCGCGGGGTACCAACACTCTGTTGCAATTCTGTCATCAAATCAGCTAATGCACCAGATCGCTTGTAACACTCAAAAGCGTGAGCACCATCCTCCCATGCACGATCTCGATTCTGTGGTTCAACTTGAGCTTCGAACAAAGTCTTAAGCTCGAAGCGAGGATCATATCCCTTTCCAAATAATTCACCATGTAGAAAGCTTTTCACGTAGGCATCAAACGACGATCCAATACTCATTGGAACAGTCTGAGGAAATCGTGGTGCACGATTCTCACTCAGGTACGTAATATAGAACTCGTCACGATTTTGTTCCCAGAGAGAAATACTGGTCGGACTTAGGTATTCCATGCGTCGCATTAATTATTCCTCACGTCGTTTTTGGTATCAACTTCACTGGAGTGTCGTACTCCACGATTGTACAATCTGGGCAATACGCTATCCAATACCCATGTGTTCTGCATTTTGTATCAACCCAAATGACTTCAAATCTGTCACAGAGAAATTGACAGCCACAACGATGGCAATATCCAAAAAATACACTAATAGTTGGGTTGCCATGCGTTATGATTTTCAAAGACGTTCTCCATAGACTTGTTCACACCATTTTTGAAAAGTTTCATAATCAACATCTGGCATTGTTGGATCGTCATTGATCCCATTGACACCTAATGGACCAAACAGTAGTCCACCATTCAGAACATGTCGCTTAGATGACACATCCAATTTCGCAAACTCTTCTGGTACTGGTCGATACCACACATGTGTTACATCAATGCGATTAACGCGTAAGCAATAACAACAACTTGAATACCTTTTGCCCGCATATGTTAAGAACATTGGTGTAACACCAGCATGCAAATTAATCGTGAAGATATCTGTGGTCTGCGTAGAGTAACGATTAACTGCACCTTTGTTTTCCATTAATCAAACACTCCTGATGTAGTTACGGCCGGGCCAGAAATAATCCTCAAGACCAATTGCTGACCAGTGCTTATAGTACACTGGATCTTTTGCAGCTAATCGGCTTCGATGAGAGAGGTGGACTCGATCATCGCCAAGCCAATTTGGCAGCAAGTCGGGGCGACTACTTTGCATCCATTCCTGGTCTAGTAGTATGTCGTTATTATCGTTGAAAGCTTCAATTGAAAGGTATGTTGTATCTTGATTACCCCGACTGACCCACTCAAGACAGATTGCCGTACCATACGCCATTAGTGCGTATGGATAATTCTCCCACTGAACACATGCGGGGTGATTACGGACTCCCTCATAATATGATCCGAAAACTTTCTCAGTAGCTCCTACACGTTCAATCAAGAAAATGTTACTGCGGAGTTCTTCTAGATAGAGAGCAATTAGTAATTGTTTGACTTCTGCACGTTGCTTACCAAGTCTCTTACTATCTAGCGATTTTGCTGATTGCGTGAAATCAGCATACGGCAGAAACGTTTGCACTAATTACTCCTTCTCGAGTTGTTCAAAGCGTTTGCGTATACGTTCTCTAATTGCGTGAACCTTTGTTGTACTAAGTTCCAACATCTCCGCAATTTCTTTGTCAACGTATGATTGGACTCTCAATTGTACTACTTTTCTTTCGAGATCGCTTTTGACTGCGGCTTCAATCGATTCTCTCACACTCTGGGCAGCTTCTGTCTTTTTAATACGCCCAGGTCGGTAGAGATTATCAAAGATTAATGGTTGTTGCCGCAAGCCTAGTCGTTCTTTTTCGGATTTTCGAGCTTGCAAGATTGTAGAATAGGGTACACGAACAAGGGCATCGTGCTTAATATAGCGGCTAATGTTAGCGTGCATTCTAGCGGTAACAAATGCCGCAACGTTGTCATCTAATAATTTCCCTTGTGTAATCTCTTGCATAGCTTGCATAAGCCCAGTGATTGCTTCTGAAACTAGATCATGCGTATTTTTATTACGCTTTGCATACCTACTAGCTACACTAACTGCTAATCGTATGAAGTGCCTAACCATTGGTTCGACAACAGATAACTGGCCTGATTTCAAATCATTGGTCTGTTTTAACAATTCTTCATCAGTAAGCTCCTTTGCTTGTTTGACGATTTGGTGCTTAATGAAAACGCCCTTACATGTTTTGTTCATCAAAAACATGTCAATCCCCATTACAACACATTTTTCGGCAACTTGCTCGCAACCAAGGCTGCACGGTCCCACTTCTCAGCTTCAACATCAAGTCCAATTCGCCGAAGCTGAGCTGCCTTGTTCTTAGCATGCAATTCAAACCCAGCAACAAATTCCTTCCAGCCACTAAGTTTGATTAGCGTAGCAATCATTCTTGATGCACTAGTCTCATGCGATACGTGCATGCCTCCATCTTTCTCTGCTGCTTCTTGATATAGCCGCGTAACTTCGCTGTCACTTGGGACGAGTTGATCAAAAATCATCCGCAACGCTGTTCGACCGTAATCTTCTGAATCTTTCGCAAGAATGACAAAGAGTGCATGTACTCTTTGATTCTGCATCATAACTCTTCGCATCCAGACATCACGATACTCCACGATGTGCTCCAGATGATTTGATTACTGGAAACTCGGCTGATAGAACCACATAACTATTCTATCAGCCGAAAACCGAAAAACAAGAGAAAAATTCCTTTCTTTTTAAGATGATTTGATTAGCTGTACTTTCCAAAATGTTTCAATGGCAAACTCATCAATGGATTTCAAAACACCACTAGGATCTAGAATACCCGTACCATGCCAAGCAACTGCGTGTCGCATACCAGTTCTAGAAACCTGACCTGTCACAACACCAATCTCGCCAATCATCCATTGAGCAATAAAATTGTCACTAATGAATGGCACAAACTCAGTCAACGGTATAATCTTACCGCCGGCTTCCGAAGTTGGTGCAGGCTCGATGGGTGTTACTGTCCAACCCATCCGCGTTGCTACTCGAATGATTTCTTGAATATGGAAACTTTGTCGGCACATCTGGCCTGATAGTTCTACAAATTGTGGGATAATTCGTGAACCATCATGGCCAAGACAACTAATCAAGAAATCAACAGGACATTCTAGTGCCATCGCAAAAGCCGTAGGCAAACATGACCAGGAATTTGGTTGATACTGTTGAATCATGTCACTCTCGATACTTAATTTCACAACTTGGGCCTTCACAATACTTCTCATCAATACCTTGACTACGACGCAGTTTTGTCCAATCAATCTTACCAATCGCTACAAGGCGTTCAATATATTCAGATTCAGTAATACCCTCCTCAGGTGTTTGACGATAGACACCTGCTGTCGTATGTGGCAGTACTGCAACACTCTTTGTCAGCGGAGCAATCGTAGCTAGAACAGCTTCAATAGCATCCTCCTCATGATTAGAATCATATTGATAATACTTCAGTCTCCAACGATAGGTTTTCTGATCATACTCCAAAATCAATCTGAATTTCTCTGGCATTTCATCTTCTTGAGTATTCAAGAAGTATGCCCAATCAGTCATATCATAGATACCAACGTCAAGAGCACGGATAGATTCTAAGATCTCATCAGTAATACCATAGATAGTATCACCAATATCAATATCCTTCATCAAATTCCAACGTGGTCGGAAGTAGAGGGTATTAGAAACAGCATTATCAGACCATTCTCGTTGCAACAACACAAGCATTGCAGCTTGTTCCCAAATTGAAACTTGCGTAGCCGAGCGAACACGTCCACCATTTGATTGATCGATAGGCCATTCAAACACGTCAGTACCAGCAGAAAAGACATCAGGTTCGTGAGGCACACCAGCTGCACATAGCAGCGGATGAACCGGACTATTTTCAGCAACTCGAACACGCCGCAAAGTGTAACCGAAAGTCGGCCACTGCCACCCAGACCGCAATCCCGGTAGCTTTGGTGTAGTACCACCTGGTTTCATTGTTGTGTGACGTAGCGACAAAGGAATACCGGCTTCGGTATTCACCCATCGATTAGTTGAGACTACTCGTTTGTAACCAGTTCGAAGATATTTTGTTAGATTCGTGATTCCAATATCAGTTTGCCAACCAGAGATATCAACAATACCAACCCCAATACGACGATTACGTAGCATTACTGCGTTGGTTTCTGGCCGATGCGTGGGTAATAGTGTTACTGTCGAAGCATAGACAGTAGCATATTCACAAGCACGATACCAGTTTTCAGGACCATCACAACGAGTCGGACACGTCTCGACTAATGTGCAAAGTTCCTTGTTTTCAAGTGGTTGCTCTCCGCAGTTTGAAACATTGCAACATTGCGTCCAATAGGTATGAAGAGGATTATCTACTGTGATATCAAAAGTTTCCTCTTCACCAAGATACTCGACATGAATAATCTCAAATGTCTCTTTGGGTTTGTTAAGTTTCTTAATATCATTCACCAATGATGCTAATGCAATCTGCTTGTATTCTTGAATGAATCCAATCAGATGCATGAATCGTTCACGATCATCAGAAATCGCCAGATCATAACTTTCTTTGCAATTATAATCACCATTTGCGAATGACACAATCTTAGACTTATTTGTTGTGTAGTAAGACTTAATGCCAATCGAAGATAACATCATTTGAACTTGTCGCATAAGCTTAAAAGATGTTGTCTTCAATTGAACACGATTACCTACGACACTACCATTGGCAGAGAATAATCCCCGCAACAATGATCGAACAGTCACAGAGTCGCCATACAGATATTTCTCGGGCACTTCTCTATGATAGGTTAGCGGCAAATCAGTGAGCCAGGTTTCAACATAATATCGATTCGACTCACCACTTTGCTTTTTGATCAAATAGGCAATCTCAGACTTAAAATAGTCATTATCATTTGCACCAATCAATAAGGCAATCTTTCCATGATAATCTGTTCCATCTCCAAGAACTAAGCCATCCATAACTGTTTGCGAATCTATTTCTGATGTAGCTAACGGAACCGGTCCCCTTAAAACATCAATGCCAGGAGCGTCCTTAACTTCGATTTTCATACCTTCGTAGACAACGCGATGATTCTCAGTACCAATGAAAACGCCAGCTGTTGTGTGATAGGCGTATACTGAATTAGTACCAGTGCTCCATTTCTTCACAACTGTTGTCCAACCGCATTCGCTCCAAATCTGGTCACCAACATTAATATTACCAAGTCTTCGAATACCAGTTGGTGTTAAAAGTTTTGAGTCCGCAATCTGGCAAGGATTGAAGGCAATGGCTCGATCAAATCGAAGCTCTCCCATCTCCTTGCCAATCCTACCGAATGGCAGATTCCGAACATTAATATATCCAGGTTCGCCATTGTTAATAATCTTAACTGCAAGCTCACCAAGTCGCTCGAAATCTTCATCCTTCGACAAGAGAGCCGAATTATTTGACATCCATCCGTGATCCTCACGATATGGATATTTTTCATAATCTTTGAGATCAAGAATATCGTCAATCTCACCAGCGCATAATTCAGCAGATCGACGAACATTACCAGCAACAACACAACATCCTGTACAGTTAGCAATATCGGTTTTCAATAATACGGAATCATACCAAGGTAATGTTGCATACATCTCCATGAATTCTTCGATCTGTTGATGAAACCTAATCAACGGATCGGGACCAGAACAAATACCGCCGAATCCACGAATAGGTGTACCCTTAGCACGAATCTTATCATAGATAAGACGCGGCTTCGGTTGCCCTGGTTGTAAGAAACTATTAATCAATTGTTTGGTACTATCACACCAACCTTCACGGGTATCAGGAATAACAAAATCATATGTTCCGCGTGGATTGTATACACGCAAATCGTCATTACGTGTTGGCATGAACCCCACACCAACACCACACATCAGAGCATCCATCATCCAATTGATATCTTCGCCAACATCATCACCAATAACCGTTAGCCCACAGTTATTGAGAGCCATTGAGCCGCGTTCGAAAACAAAATCCGTACCCATAGCCCATAACCCACGACCAGGCGGTAACCATTCCATGTTGAACATGGAAATAGCCATGTGTCGTGCGTAATGCTGCCAGAAAGATTCCTCCCAAGGAATGTAATTACGTAGATACCAGTCTTTGCGAATCGAGAATACACCACTAATCACACGTAATACAACGTCATGCCAAGTCTCTTGACCGTATTCAAATTTTGGACAACGTGGGCAGTAATCCAAATTAAGCTCAGGATTATACTTCAGACCACCACGGCAGTAATGACAGATTTCTCTAGAGTACGTTCGATAGAATAGAAATTCTCCAAAACCATTATACCCAAAATTAGGCGTCATCCCACGAATAGTATCTTGAGTATCAGCGTCGATAACAAATCGTTCCTTAACAAACATTCTTCACAGCCCCTCATTTGATTTCTTTTCAATTAATGACCTACAAAGTCCAGCGTTTTCAAGTTCTTTCCAAGTAGTCAATCCTTCTCGAATTTTGCGTCGCGTCTTCTCATAGCACAGGTTACACAATCCACGGATATGTGTACGAGGTCGTTGCTTACAAGTCAAACACCGATAATCTTGCATCTACTTCTCCAGAAAACGATCGATAACTTCACGCAAATCCTTACCAACCTGTCGCCCATTTTCTGTTCGCATAATTACACCATTATGCGTTTCACGAATCGAAATTTCTGTTTGCTTCATAAGCCATTCAAAACGAGCCAGATCTTGAATAGCTTGATCCATTGGACTGATTTCAGTCATGTTATTATTTCCACATATAGGTATGCCAATTGGCTGGACCAAATAACTTATTCAGCTCCCAATCACTAGAGTCTACCAAAACATGAATTGGTACACCTTCTGCTGCTAATCGTGGGAAAACATCTACCTGTGCGGGTGTGAACTTATAGCTTTTCGGATTCTTACACTCAATCCAACGACCACCAAACAATTTGTGACAGCAATAGATATCAGGGAATCCTGATTGAAACATACTACCATACGTTTCAAGACAAAACCAATTACGTGTTGCGTGCTCACGACATGCTGGTTGAGCCTTACAACCACAATTTTGTGTCAAAGAGGCAATGATACCATCCTGGATCACTGCCTCTGGTCCGAACTTCTTGATTCTTGGAATATTGTGATTAAGATCAATACCACCTTTCAAAAATGTGTGCCAATTAGCCGATGCAAAAAGTTTTCGTTCTTCATACTCTGTATACCCAGTGATAACCCACACGCCAATGTCTTTCGAAGAGAAAGCCGTGAATACGTCAATCTGAGATTGCGTGAATCTAGATCCCACAATCTTTTTAATCTCGATCCAACGTGTACCATATCTCTTATGGGCAACATACAAATCTGGAAAGCCTGCCTGATAAGCATTACCATGTGTACGGAGACAATACCAACCACCTAGCGTTAATCGCTTAACAAACTTGGTTTGAATATCTGATTCAGATTCAGTTTTCTTCGGCAAGGGATTCATTCTCAGCCCTCGCAAGAGCTAGCAAACTAATTGCTAGTTTTAACTGTCCTTCTCTAATTAATTCAATAGCACGCATTCTGTAGTATTCAGCATTTTGAAGATCCGTAATAACTTTCAACGGTCCAGGTTGATTGGGATCAAAAGCAGATTCACTTAGAATTTGTTTGATCTTCTTGACCCCGAGTTTTCGCTTTCTTGCCATAGTCAAAAACCCTCTTCTGAAAAGACTTGCGCAAATTCTCTTGCACTTGCTTCAGCAATAGACACTCACGAAGATCGGTAATCTCTAACAATTCATACCGTTCCCAATGATCTTCAGGTACTAATGATCTGATCTCAACAACTTCTCGATATTCATGTAATAGAATATCTTCCAAGATTACGTGGATCTCATCCAATAACTGTTCCGCCCAAACTCTCAAGCGTGCACGTAATTGAGCTAGACGTTTGGCAGAGATTTGGCTCCTGACTAGGTGTAGTTCCATTTCCTCCAATAGTTGGAGTGCTTTGTGCATCTGATTCCCTTTGCTTGATAGCAGACAACAAACTAGCCTTAGAGAATAACCAATATCCTCTAATACCATAATCAGACGCAATACGTCTCAATTCGCGTATCGACAGATTTCCAAGATCGTCACGCAATAATCGACGAATCAAACGATTGAGTCCAATATGATCGTCGGCATCAAAATGTACCCAAATTTGTCTACGTTGATTTTCGTTAGCTATATTATATGCCTCTTGAAATTTGTCACTAGCAACGACAGTATATACATTTCGAAGTTTCAATAACTTCGTATGAATATGTTGTCGCGCTTCGTTAGCCGTCAGATTTTCTCTCATTGTATCTTGCTTCCTCAGAATCGAGGATACCTTCATTAATTAAAACTTCATGCATACGTAAAAATCCTGCAAGTGTACGACATGCTTGTACGTAGAGCAATTTCTCTTCTTTGATAATTGCTGGATCTTTGCTTAGCCGAGAACCCAAATCATTCACTAACTGAAACGACAAACTCATTGCTAATACCATCGGATCAATGTTCATAATTACCCCTTCTCCGCCCATGTTTTCAAACCCGTAACCCATTCCATCTTAATCAGAGGAACCTTGGGGCGGCACTTTTCGACGGCATTATGGACAGCCTGCTTAAGCTTTTGTGTGTTCTCCGGCAAAGTCGGGCACATAATCTCATCGTGAATATTCATTGGTTGGTATTCCCAATTATTAATACCTGATGGTTGTAACTTCCAAATTTCAGCTTGAACAAATTTTGTAATCGTAGCACCAGACGATTGAATATCGTGATTAGCGGCTGCTCGCATATTAGCTGCTTGGATCTGGAAAGCCGCACCATACAAGGCAGACTGTACTGCACCTGTTGCGGTTTGCACGCGATCACGCCGCATCACTTTGATTTTCTCGTCCTGCCACGCTCTCGGCGGTTTGTTGGCCAATTCGAAGAGTGTCTTGCAGATCTGATTTTCAAGCGTGAAGTACCGCCGAAAGCCAAACATTGTCTCGCGATAATCTGCCGGCTCATGCCATTCAACCTTACTGCCAATACCTCCCGGTTGACGCATTGAACAAAAGGCGTCAAAAATTTCTTGCTGAAATCTGCGAACACCTGGAAATTCCCTATGAAAACTTGCCAGTGCTTTTGCCCCAATTTCAGTTGGAACACCCAACCGATCAGCAAGTGTATGTTCATTTCCACCATACATCATGGCAAAGACACCAGATTTCGCTCGCGTATACTTATCATCCTTCGTACCAGATGTCGCTTTCAGTGTTTCATACGTATAGCCTGGATAGCAATGCAAACCGAATAGAGCGTGAATCTTTTTAGCGTCTTTGCTACCACACTCTTTGCAAATGAAATCCGCTTCAATTGATTCTTCTAAGATATCTTCAAGAGAGGCTTGAACATACTTAGAATCTTTCTTAGCTCGTTTTGCTTCATCTTTCTGGCGATCCTCAACATAATTATAATGTGCCTTAGTATTCTTACCGAGATAATCACTTACCTTAATACGGTCACAAACAAAAGTAATCTTTGCATCACATCGTTCACATGTGAGAAGCATCTCACGTAGCTTCGCATCATTATATACCGCCTCAGCGATAGTTACTTCGAAGCCAGCAAAGTCACCACCACATAGAACGAAATCACTCCAAGCTAATGGGAAACAGGATCGAACTTCTTTCGTCTTTTTGATTCCTTGTGCATTAAGACCGTCAGTACCTGACATACGCGAAGACAAAGAACCGATTACTTTGAAAGATGCATGAAAGCGACCAGCCTTAAGAAGCTTATCATAGATCTCAATCTCTTTGGCTGCTGCTCTAGCATCTAGTACAGTTTGCGCTCGAAGAGCAGCCGGGTGTTGGATTGTGCCAGTACCACTACACTTTTCACAATCAGACTGGCCCTTATTTGAAACATTACATTGTAATTTGACTGGTGAAACATCATCTAATGCAACTGCAATAGCATCAGTGTCTTGTAACGTAACAACAAGGGTCGCACCTGCATTGCAATCTGGACAAGCTTTCTTAAGTTTGGCTACAGCCTCAAGAACAATCTTTTTCGTTGAACCACGCAATACTAGTTGCTCTGTTGTATCAAGACAACTATTAACATAATTACGAACTTGTGCCGGAGCAGTTGGGATTTCAATCATTTTTCTTGCCGCAGACTTACGCAATTCCTGTAGTCGCGGAATATCAATCTTGAAACCACGCCAACGTACAGCACCTACCATGCAAGTAAGTTCGCTATCCACATCGCCAGGCGGCGGAGAACCAAAATGCTTATACAAACTACGAGTATAGATGACATCGTCTTTCGCATATTTCCTGGCTCGTTCATGGTAGGCCCAGTGTGAAATATGATGACTAATCTTTTCTGGCCACGCCCCCTTCCAATCATGTTTTGTACCAATCGCACGAGCGAATGGTGCATATCCATACTCTTCTGGTAGCCATTCTTCATCAACATCAACATCATGAAATAGCAGAACTTCATCGATTGGAAGATTCAAAGCATCAGTGGCAAGTGCTTTCAACGCAGACGACGGTGCAAACTTCAAAACAATATCTTTGAAGTTCGTATCGGTATCACCATCGCTATCAACGACATCATAGATTTGCCACTTAGAAACTCGCTTATTTTTACGCCTAGCAAAATAGATATCTTTCAATTTGATTCGGCGTTCAAGTTCTTCAGCAAGTTGCCAAGCAAGAGCGGTAGGAACACGTCGAATGCGAATATCACCACGATCCATTGTTGATTGGTAAGGACCACGGCGAGCATGTAACATTAGATCACATGCACGTTGTGGTTTGAGACACAAGCCATCCCTAGCTTGCATCTCAAGTTCAGCCAATTCATCAATAATGTTCTCAGGATTTTCGCTATGATCGTGCCACAAAGAGAATGTGGTGTATAGTTTGCAAAGATGAAAATGATCGAAGGCGAGATTGAATCCCACGACGCCATCGTCGTGGGACATGAACTTCTCAATTAATCGCAGAGTGTCTGAAATTGGATTCGTCCAAGGTTCAAAAAGTTGAACCTCGCCATCGTCTTCTGCCCACTGAATGAGAACTGCCATTCCATGCAGACCACATGTTTCAGTGTCGTAGAAAATCATTTCTGTCTTTTCTCCAGCATCTTAACGATGGTTTTCAAACAATCGAGACAGTACACATACATGGCTATTTTTGGCTTGCCCATACTAGCACATTGACGTGTGTCTTTGTGTTGTAGGCATATAGAACATTTCTTTGTTTTCAGGTGGCAAACTCCAATGGTACAGAGTATGGAATTCCCTGTTCATCTGCAAGATTTTTCAAGTCTTCATAGATATCTCGATCTGAAATCATTCCTGAAGACCAGGCCAAACAACGTGTACCAAAATTGTTACCGACTACAGCCTGAATAGCATCTTGCAAAGCAAAGATTTCTTGCACTGTCCTTGGTCGCTTCTCACTCTTCTTCGGCTTCTTAGACTTTTCCTTAATAACGATTTTCTCTCCACGAATACGAGCGTCTTTGATTTCGCGAACAAGACGGAATCGCTCATCATTCGACGGGATACTATATAGATCTTTGATCTGTGTTGCTGTCACATAACCGGCATCAATCTCAGATTGAATCTCTGGTGGGAGTTTCAAAGCTGTGAAACGAGTTTGAACCCAACCAGACGACATACCAATTAATTTCGCAACATTCTCGCGAGGAACACCTGCATGCAAGAATCGCTCAATAGCTTTTGCCTCTTGCATGATGGTAAGTTCCTTCCGCTCAAGATTCTCAATGAGATTCATTGCAAGTGCTTGAGCTTCATCTTTGAGATCAGTACGAATAATCGCGGGGATCGTTTCTCGTTTGAGTGCTTCAAACGCACGAAGCCTACGATGTCCCATAACAACCCTATACTTATGTGGCGGATGTAGGTCATAGGGTTGAATAACGATTGGTTGCTGCAAGCCATTCACTTCAACACTTTTGATTAGTTCTCGAACATCATGTGAAGAGATATGCCCACGGCAATTAAAAGAAGGATCACCAAAGATTTCCTTGACAGGAACATCAGTTGTTGGCAAGCTAGAAGACATATTAACTCCTACGCAATTCTGTTTGCAATTCACCAAGACTCATTAACTCCAGACGACGCTTCGCTTTCAGATTATTAAGCACTAGTTCATCTGTTGGCAGATGAATAATATCAATAATAGTTGCTCCACGATTACTATCCATACCTGGACGATGAATTCGATCCTCACTTTGTGTTCGCGACTCGCCGTTGAAGTCGTTACTATAGTATACAACAGTTGGGCTTTCTGTCAAGGTCAATCCCATACCAGCCGCACCTGGCTGACCAACAAATCCGATTTTGGGATGTGCTCTGGACTTATCTTGAAAACGCTTCAGCAAATTCATTGCGTTATCTGGCTTATTACTCCACCAGCCGCGACCATCAACACGAATGACATCCCAACCGGCCTTCAAAAAGATTTGAGTGCAACGATCAACACTGCCTGTGAATCCAGCATATACAACCAATCGTCCAATATCCTCATGCTCTTCAATCAGATCATTGAGAATTGCTTCTTTCGGCGTTGGAACTTGAACAGCTTCTCGCATATAGTTGGTAACTTGACCAGTACCACTGCAATAGGTACATGGTCGTTGCACTTCTTGGAAATACTCGCGAGGAACTTCTTGTCCCATATACTGTCGATCCATGATTTCTTCATACTTGTCTTCTGGTCCAACGTATTCCCAATCCATTCGCGTTTTGTTACCATTACATAGTGGACATTCTTTGTAACCGATGTCTGTTTCTTGATACTGGAATCCGTCAGACAATTCACGCAAGAATGTCATAGTTCTAATAACACTGTCGCCACGCGATGCCAATAGTTGTGCAGCATTCAGAATAGATTCCATTGGCTTGCAATGAATAATCCGATACTGCTTCTCAGGTAGATCCAAACATTGTTTTTTGAAGACAGTGTGGACAAGACCTTTCAAACGTCGATGGAGTCTTGCAACTTCATTGGTACTTGGTTGGAAAGCGTGAAACCACTTCTCTAACATATTCACGCTATCGTGATCGGGATCATCTTCAAACTTACCACACTTCACACATTTTCTTTCATCATCCTTCCAAGCTACGATCTTAGCAAAGACTTGTCCAGAATCATTCTGACCTTCAGACATAATAGCAAGTGTATTACGAAGCTTCTCCCAAGTACCCTCGCGAAGAAATCCAGGGCAAGCAATCTCAGCAAGATTCCACCAGTCTAATGGTGATTTCGGAGCCGGAGTACCAGTCATTAGAATAACAGCACCCTTTTCACCCCACTCGGCACGAATAGCATGTGCAATCTGCTTAGCAGCCATTGAACGTTTGCTATTTGGCGTCTTCACTTTTGAAGCTTCGTCAAAAATCACACCTTGCGGTGGCTTAGCACCTGCTGGCCAATTCTCAACAACCTGACGCATAGCATCATATGTTAAGAATTGTGGTTGAATCAGAGATTTCCATTTCTCGAACTCTAATCGAACCGCAGTGAGTGCCGATTTCGGAGCAACATATATCCAACTACCGATGCCACGATTAGCCCAAAGCCATTCCATTGATTCAATCATGGTAATGGTCTTACCAGTACCCATTTCAGCAGCGAGAATAAGATACTGTCGTGTAACAACATGACTAGCCATCGTTGGCTGATGACCCATAGCAATGAAGCCGGGCCATTCATTCGGATTGCGTCGGAAATTGAATGGAATCAATTCGCGATCATATACATGATAAGGATTCTGACCCTCAAGAAAAGCAAGCTGAAAATGATTACGTATAGAGTCTGCAATAGACCACTGTTTTGATGCTGGATCCCACTTGGCTCCCTGCATCATTTTCATTTCTTCAATAAGCGTTTTGTTGTAACCAAACTTGAAGTATAATCGCTCACCTTTTGTCGTAATGGTAGCAGGATACTTATAACCGTTAGCAATCAACTTGGTCTGCCGAATAGTCATTTCCACTCCAATAGTAACGTCCCGTCTGTATGCGTTCTTTTCAGGTACTCAGACCAGAGCAATCCAAGGCCATCTCTTTCAAAGAAAGGAAAGACCTTAGAAAGAAACGCACGTAACTCAGGCTCACATGTAAGGCTACAACAATTGATAATCGCTGTCCGCCACTCCTCTAACGTACCACTTACAATACCAAATCTAACACCTCTCGAAAGCGATTCCACACTAGTTACAGAAAGTCTTGTTTCTTGAATCAATTCAAAGACTGTTTCTCGATCAGCTAAGATAATGAAGCTGTAATACAGATGGCGTAACAAACTACCAGCATCCCTTAAAATCTGTGATGCTTTCAGTGTATCATCTTTCATTGCTCCTAGCGCAGTAAGAAACGCTGCTGATCCTGACAGACCAGCAGCGTCCCCAGCTACACTAACACTGCGACCCAATGCATTCTTTGCAGCAAGCAAGAATGCTGGAAATTGAATCTTTGTTGAGCCAATTGGAAAGATTTCCATAATGCCCCCAAGTTGGACTTGAACCAACTACCTTCTGTCCGCACACAGACGCTCTGCCATTAAGCTATGGGGACAAACACTGATCTACATTTCTATAGCCCCGAGTGTTTGTCGGTGCTTTGAATTTTAGACTCCAATGTAGATCTGTTGGAGTTGTGTCAATTAGCGATCACGACTGGCTACATCAGCCTTCTCAACCGTCGAGTCCTTCGGCTTCGCAAATCGCTCCGCCTCCAGTAGGATATCCTCCAACGGAGGAAGTTCAAACGGTGTTGAACACTGAGTGATTACCATGCCATGCCAACTATGCTTACCCTTCTTGATGAATTCCACCTTCAGGGTTGCCCCCTTCTTCTCCTGCATCAAAGCCTTGAAAGCAGGAGCTTGGCGACGATTAGTTTTGCTATTCAGATATACTGTAGCAAACAATCGTTGTTCGGGGAACCAAGCCAAGAATTCCAATCCATACATGCAACCAGAATTCTCAAGCTCAGAATCGGCCATGACTTTCTTGAATTCTTCGGTCATGGGATTATGATATGAGAAAACATTCCCATCACCCGGAATCCGCATGGCCTTGAATCGCATCGACAGTGGCAAACAAACAACTTGTTGGCCGAGATCGTCAAAACTATCCTTTGAGCGGATCAAAGCATATCGCCCTGGTCCGATTAGGCCCTGCTTAGCGAGTTCAGTCGTGCCACCCATGAGTTGGACACGTGGCAAGAATGTGGTTGCCGTAATCAACTCACCAAGCAGTTTTTCGTCTGCCGCATACTCCTGAATTGGCAGATCAGGAAGCTCGGAGGGGACAAGCTCATTGCCATAGACGAGTGTAAAAGGTTTCATGTCTTCGGTCCTAGGTTTGTGAGAAATAACTAACTAACAACCTGATTACTTGGACTTCGGCTTAGGCTTAGGCTTCGGAGCGGGTTTCGGTGCCGGCTTAGCCGGCTTAGGAGCACTAGTCTTAGCCATCAAGATTCTCCTCACACTACACAGCCAACTTTGCCGCCACCTCGGCGGCTTCAGCGGCTTTCTTCTGGGCACGCTCAGCAGCGGCCTTTGTCTTCTTCTCCTCAAGAGACTTCTTGCGGGCAGCGTCCTTCTCGCGCTCAGCCTCGATACTACGAGGATCCATATTGAGCGCCCAACGCACACCCATAGCGAAGCCATCCTCGGGAGTAGTCAGCTTGTTTTCACGAACAAGGATTGGCCCAATGACCGGATTATCCATCTCAGACTTCAGAGCGACGAGCTTCTGAATGTGTGGAACAGGCGTGAATTCCGCAGGCTTGGTATCACGACCCTGACGCTTTGCAGTTTCGATTTCCTTCTTACGTGCAAGCACGGTCGGGGTGAACTGGGTCGGAGACATCGTCTGGGCGCGATCCACGAAAGCCTCCTGCTCCTCCTCGGGAAGCTTAGCAAGCACATAGGCATTGCTAAGATTAATCTTCCCATCGTCCACCAGCCCAGCAATCTTCGGACTGAGCTTCAGAATACCAAGCCTCTCACTCAACCACGTTCCACTCTTGTTGAGACGCCCAGCAAGCTCATTCATCGTCAACGTGGCGTTAGCGGCCAAGATTCGCTGAAGATGACGACTGTACTCAACCGGCTTTGTCTCAACACGCTGAGCATTACCGATGAGCTGCTTCTCCATCACATCGGCATCTTCCATGTTGACGACCTGAGCCGGAACTGATTTCAGCCCAGCATCCAGAGCACCCGTATATCGGTGCAGGCCATCAATAATACCATACAGCTGGACACCGTCATCACCAGAGGAGATCTCGCGAACAAGGATAGGATTCAGAATCCCATCCTTAGCGATCGAGTTGGCAAGCGACTGGTAATCAGCGGACTGCCGATTAACCGCACGCAGCGCAACAGGATTCTCACGAATCTGGGCCACCGGGATGTGCAACAACTTCGTCTTCAGTTCAGACATCAATCGCCTCCAACAACAGGGGATTACGTAATCACCGACTAGGAGGAATAATCAAATCGGATTTGATTAGTTCAAACCCCATATTCCTCCCTGCACTATTACCTAGCACATTTTCGCCTGAAAAATTCCGAAATTTTCTCGCGAATTTCCCTATAGATATCGAGGGAAATAATCAAATCACTTTTGGAAATCTTGACCCCGACGGTTTCTTACTATGTAGGGGTGTTCTCTTCTTTTATATACTACATTCTCTCTCTCTCTCTCTCCATATGAAGAAATAGAGAGAACGAATAATGGGTAATTAGAAATAGTCGGAATTTTTCTGGTGAAATGTGCTAAGTAATAGTAGGGGAAATATCGCGGTTTTGTATTAATCAAATCGATTTGATTAGTGGAGGATTATGCTTTCCTTTGAACAATTTCTAGCAAACGTGATTAATCAACAACGATTGGTAATCACACGTGGAAGATTAGTTGAAAAGTCTAAGGCTAAGGACAAACGTCGTAAGGCTAATCGAACCGCTAAGGCTTCACGTAAGAGGAACCGTCAATGAATCTCAAGCGTAGCGAAGCGATTAAGAATCTTCTTATCTCTCGCACACATGCTGACCTAGCTGCACTATATAATCCAGATATGGAAGTGCAGGTCAATGTAGGTCAAGATGGTGGCGAAAGGATTGACGGCACGTATAAGGGACGCACTTGGCACGGATGGACAGATGGTAAGGGTCAAACCTGGAAATCCTTCCGTATTCCGCTCAATGCTAAGACAAAGCCTGAAGACAATGATTCTTTGCTGACATTCGATCTTTCTGAGCATGCTGAAGGTATTGGCATGACAGGTTGGGATTGGCGTAATCAAGTATCACGATGGGTAGCATACGACTTTGATGATATCACAGATCATTCCGCTAAGCATGCGAAGAAATTAACTGATAATGAATTACAACAGATCCAAGAAGTTGTGCAAAATATCCCTTGGATTACTGTTCGTAGTTCAACTGGCGGCAAAGGATTACATCTATATGTTTTTCTCGATCCGGTAATTGGTACAAAGAATCATACCGAACATGCAGCTGTAGCTCGTGCGATTCTAGGTACGCTTGCAGCTATCACTGGTTTCGATTTCCAAACGAAAGTCGATACCTGTGGTGGTAATATGTGGGTATGGCATCGTAAGATGGGTGGGAAGCTAGACGGATTAGCTTTGTTGAAAGCAGGGACCACATTTGATAATGTACCAAGTAATTGGCAAGATCATGTAGATGTCGTTTCACGGCGTAATCGAAAAGTTATTCCATCTTTCATTGGTAATACTGAAACTGCTTACGATC
>ERZ724505.757-NODE-757-length-19434-cov-6.623407_pt1 | contig 19434 bp, 20 predicted proteins | sample MGYA00376038_ERZ724505 | MGnify/ENA primary metagenome ERZ724505 (study PRJEB28724, sample SAMN07190884) | wastewater metagenome | isolation source: effluent of sewage treatment plant in Hong Hong | place: Hong Kong | collected 2016-03-17 ...
CCCATTATAGGGGCCTTGTTCTCTCTGTCAAGTGTTTTTAGTGGCCCTGCTGGCTAGGCACATATACACCAGTAAACCCGAAATGATCGCAAACACTTTTCAGATAATTAACATTATCTTCGTAAAAAATAACGTCAGAGACCCCCTGAAATTGTTTCAAGCTGAAAAGTTTTTTCAGGCCCAAAACTTTCAAAAGTGCGCCGCTTCGCGCGTCGCCATCGCTGCGACTAATAACATGATCGGGCATTCCCAGGGTTTCCCGGATAAACTGCCAGTCCGGGCCGCGCAATACTCGCGCCGTGGCAATAATTACAAAACAGTCCGGGTCTTTCAGGTCTGCTCGGTATTGCTCGGCCAGCGGCAGCAAAGAATCGTCCAATGCGCGGTATTCATTTTCGCGCCAGTAGCCCAGGTCGATGCGCTCAATACCCGCAGAATCGAACGTGGTCCGATAGCGATGCAGGGAGCAAACAATCGTGCCGTCCATGTCGTAAATGCGAACGCGTTTCATACCTAAGTCCTCGGCCATTTGTTGCAGTAACGCTAGTATGGCATAAGACGCGCCCATAAAAATCAGGACAAACCCCTATTGACAAGTAACGGATTTTCGTGGTATAATTTTGGCGCCAACTTTGTTGCCAAAAAACAACGCAAAACTTTTCATTATAGCATGCGCCGCGCTTCGCCCGACTAGGTGTTTCTACCTATTGACACGCTCCCGCATCTGGCACATAATGTAATCGTGGGAAAGCGTGCCAGCGCGGCGCAAACTATCGGCCTGTTAAGGCCGATAGTTTTTATTTATTCCACCCGAGTGTAAATATATCCATCCGCGCATTCATACCTTGTCTGATCGGGGTATATAGTGCCAATTTTCTTGCATTCATTAGCTGTTTTATATTCCTCCCATGCTGCTTGTTCTTGCCTTGCTCTGGTTTCCTGGTCTCTAATTACTAGAAAAGTGGGAAGGATGACACCTATCCCTATAAACACGCACAAAATAGCGATAAAATAGCCCCAAATAATTAAACTGTTTTTAGTTTCAGGCTTCATGTCAAAATCCTCCATAGTCCAACAAGGGAAGAACAAGCAAAAAGAATGGCGAACCAGTCACCCCGGATTATATCACGCAAACCACCTAGCAAAAACGCCAACAACCCAGGGATTACAAAGCCCAGAGCACAAAGCCAGGCACCAACCAGAAAAAGCCACCGGCTCAAGTTTTGCATATACGTATGCGAAAGGGAAAGCAGACAAAAGTATAACACACAAAAACGTCATTCTTAAATCTCCAGCAAAAATTTAGATTCTTGCATTTCCACCCAGCGCCGCCGATGTTGCAGCATGCGTGCCCCGGTCCATAGCCTATGGGGTTGCAGACCTAGAGCATCATGCATGCAGCGCTTCCAGCCCTCGCCGTGCCCCGGATCTTGAAAAATTCGCCATGCCGCAACATGCGCCAATTCATGCGGCACAATCTCCAGAATGAAGCCCTCCGGGTATTGATGATAAAGCGGCACGGATAGCCTAACCTTGCCCTCCTCTATGCATGCCATCCCTGCTGTGCGAGTCATACGCTTGGACCATTCCAACCCAGGAACCGGCCCCGCCTTAGGCGAATATGCGCGCAAGCGCGCCCATGCGTCGATAAACGCATTTTGGAAGTGTGCATTAGTAACTCGCATGCCCCGACTATAGCCTAGAATTTTTCGCACAAAATAGGTGTTTCCCCTATTGACAAGTAACGGATTTTCGTGGTATAATTTCGGCGCAAAAAGTGTTGCTTTTCAGCAACACTTAGGGCTACTACCTATTGCTTTTTGCGCCGAAATGTTTCGGAAAACTCCCTAATTTCTCGCTCCAATTCATCCATATCAACCCCCGGCACTTCCGTGCCACCATATCCGCAAGTATCGCACCCGCCTTCATAGTGCATATGCTCAAAGTTGCTCCGCCTATTTTGCAGGTGCTCGATAAGTGCCAAAGTAAACGCTTTAATCATTTCCTATGGTCCCTCCCAATCCACGGCTTGCAGGCAGTGGCTCGCTGCACATCGGCAGCTAGGCGCCAACGTCGATATTCTTTCACGCTGCCCACGATAAGCATAGGCACAGCAAAGATAAGCACGGCAATGGCGACGCAAAGTAGATAGGGGTTCACGTTACACCTTACCCGTAGAAACACAACGATAGCGCTTAGGCTCCAGCCCCAATTGCTTTGCCCCGGCCTGGCAGTCGGCAACAGTGCGAAAGGTTGCAATAGGTCGCCAGTCCCTAACCAGGGTGCATTGGCTCGCCGTCACCTCAGTCTGACACGCTACAACGGTCCAGATAACTAGAACATGTTCGACTAGCATATCAACGTCCCAAGAGTTTTGCAAAGGTTTGCATGATGCCTCCGCGCTTCTGCTCACGCTTAGGCGCGGGTTTCAGAAAGTTAGGGTGGACCGCCATCACAGGAAGCTCTCGGGAGGCAAGGGCCACGTTTGCCTCTCGTTCGTTGCGGGGTTCTTTGCGGATCATCGTGCACCATCCTCATCTTCATAATAACCAAACCACTGGCCAGACGGGATTGTATCATAATCCGCGTTCTCTAGCCCTGCCTCTTCCAGCGTGAGCCAAACAATGGAAGGATGGTCCTCCCATTGCATTTGATCCACTAAGTCTAGTTCATCATACATGCCGCGTGCTCCATCATGTCGTGGTTGTCTTGCGTGGTGTTCCTTAGAGTAGGCCTAGGTGTTAGGGCCTTTCGGCCCTTATGTCAAGCGCCAGCCCGCACCAGTACACCATCTTCCGTAACCTTAGCCAGCACGCCAGCTTTCAGGATTTCGGGAAGATCATAGCTATAGGTGTATCCAATAATCTCCGGGATGCCCTCTTCGTCCCATCCAAACGACGGCAAGATATACACTTCTCGATTATACCGAATGGCATGATCGGCAGCAGCATCAACGGCCCATGCCCAGGTATAAGGAACGAGAGTGATATTGCGTGCCATGATCCGATCCTCTGGCCGCCGTCACTAGCGAATGCTAGCAGCCACCGGGGCCTGCGCTGATTTATCAGTGCATGGATGCATTATGCGCCCCAGGTTGCCCCTTGTCAATTGTTTATTTCTATCGTAGTGATAGAAAAATTCTATGTGCTCCCCCTTGGGGGTTGTATAATGGGGGAAGGGGCCGCGTCGCTTTTATTTTATTTGTAGGGGTTTGTCCCTATTGCGTCCCAAGCCTGCCCATGGTATAATAGACCTGGGGGGTTATCAGACTTGCTGAATAACAACGCCTGCTACGCCCTCCCACACGCGGCCTATACAAGAAAAACTCACAGCAACTTTAGGTGCCTAAGTTGTAGCAATCAGTGGGTAAACCCACATTTGGCTACAGCTTTAAAAATAGACTATGTACCCCAGTTGGCCCATACCCTCAACAAAATTTTTATCTTGTTTTTATTTTTGTATAGTGATACAATACCATCAAGAAGGAGGTGTTATGTCCCAATTGCCCATGGTTGCCCCTGCAGAGGCACTTCGAATCAATCCCGAAAATCTGCAAGTAGCTAACGCATACTTAGAGCTTGGTAATATTGATAAGGTCAGCGAAGCCTTAGATTTACCTCGCGATATTGTAGCGCAGACCCTCGATAAGCGAGAGGTTAGAAGTTATATCAATCAAGTGTATTTTGATGTAGGTTTCAATAATCGGTTCAATATGAATCAACTAATGACGTCTATTATTCAAAAGAAACTTAAGGATATGGATGAGGCCGATGTAGGTTCAAGTAAAGATATTATTGAAATTATTGCCCTATTCCATAAGATGAATCAAGACTTCAGAGACCACGAACTCGCCCTCGAAAAGGCCCGCGGAGGTTCTACTATCACAAACCAGACTAACGTTCAAATTAATGGCGGTATGTCTAATCACGATAATTTAATTGAAAAAATTCTAAAAGCCAATGGAAATAACCGATAATTATAACAAAGGTACAAAATACCTGGAAAAAAAGAATTACGAAAAAGCATTGCAATTCCTTAAGCGCGAAAAGGCAGATTTCAAGGAGAAATTCCTTAATCTAGGTAATGCTTATAGAGGTTTAAATAATGATTCTCTAGCTGGTGAAAACTATGCTAGAGCAGCAGATGAATCTTTACCGTCCTTTAACGGACAAAGAGGAAAGTACCCTCTAGCGCTAAATAACCTAGGCTTGCTATGTTACCGAAATGGCGACGACCTAGCGGCATCTACCCTTTATGAATCAGCCTTGGTTGTTGATCCAGTAAACGTAGATACTTTATGGAACTACTCAATCAGCATGCTTCGCATGGGATGTTCAGGCGAGAACATTGATTGGGAGCGTGCATGGACTATGTACGAGTATCGTTTCCAGAAAGGCACTAAATTAGATCGCTCAATTCCTCGCTGGTTCGGTGGTTTGGCACCGGTTGTGACAGTATTGGCCGAGCAAGGTTTTGGTGATAAGTTTCAGTTCTGGCGGTATTTATGGCGTGTACGAGCTGAATGCGGAGGAGATGTATTAGTACAGTGTGATCCCAGTCTATGGGATTTTGTACGTATGATCGGCTTTGAACCTACTGCTGTTGCGCGAGGGTTAGGCATTCCAGTATGCTCTCTAGCATGGAAGTACGGATTTAGCGAAAGGAGTGACTATGTCGGGGGTAGAGAAAGTACTGGGTCCGGAATCGGAGTTGTATGGTCTGGCAGTAAGACTCATGCCAATGATAAACTACGCTCATGTTTTCCAGGCTACTTTAAGCAGTTTAGGGATTTTGATAACGTTGTGGGATTAAATCCTGGGCATTCGTTTAGCGATATTAAATGCGGTGTTAATGGTACCTGGCTAGATACTGTATCGGTATTGAGATCATTACGTTTAGTAGTAACAGTTGATACGTCAATCGTACACCTAGCTGGTGTTGTAGGTACTCCGTGTATCATGTTACAACCGTTAAAAGAAACCGACTATCGCTGGGGCGTTGGGCGTGTGAAGGTAGCTAATGGTATGGCTGCTGAAGATAACATTTGGTATCCTGGTGTTACAGTAGTTGAGAATAATGACTGGGCTAAAACGTTTGAACGCGTTAGAGGTATGGTAGAGGAGTTTTATGCTGGGTAAAGTAGATGGACGATGGGGTCCTTGTACGTATTTCTTAAAAGATGAGTACGTAGGACGATCAGTAAGAAATTACGGTGAATATAACCCAGATGAGACCGAGAAAATTTTGGAGTTAATCGCTTCAGTTTATAGTTTTGAGGATGAACGTAGTAATGTAGTCCTAGATATTGGGGCTAATATTGGTTGTATTTCTCAAGCCATAGTAGCTCATGGGTATAACTTGCACTTCTTCGAACCCCAGCCAGAAGTATTTGAAGTATGTTCAACTAACGTACTTGGTACTAAAAGTATAGTTGACAGAGGTGGCTATATTAGAAGTACCGTCCCATATAAATGCGCCCTAGGGTCTGCGCCAGGTATAGCTAAAATGCCTAAAGTAGCCTATAGTGATAAGGGCAACTTCGGCGGATTAGGTATTGGTATGAACATCGGTAGAGGCACTTATGATGTGCCAGTGGATACTCTAGATAATAAGTATAGCTTGGATAAGTGTACCATGAAAGTCGCCTTCATCAAAATGGATGTTGAAGGATTTGAGCTAGAGGTGCTAAAAGGTGGTACTGAGCTGATTAAACGCGATAAACCCGTAATGTACATCGAAGACGATAGGTCGGATAAGTCGTACGCCCTGCGTAAGTATATCAGGGAAGAGTTAGGTTACTGGATTGAAGAACATAAGCCCCCGTTATACAGGGAGAAGAACTTCTTCGGTCTAGAACGAAACGTGTGGGATAAGAACTACGCTTCACATAACATAATTTGTAGACCATGTTAATCGTAAGTAGACCCGAGGTCGTAGCAGTTGACACATTACAAGAGTTTGACGTAGAAAAACGCTTTATTAAGCTGCCGATTGCAGGGTACTTAAAGCTATTAACTATGCAGGGTGAGAGTGTTTATGACACTCTCAACCGCCCACAAAGAGCTCTAATCAACGCTATTAATAATCCTCAGTTTAGATTTGTGTGCGCTGCACTATCTCGAAGAACTGGGAAGACCTTAATTAGTAATATTATTGGACAGCTGGTAGTACTTATGCCTAAGTGCAATGTACTTATTATCTCTCCAAACTATAACCTTAGTAGTATTTCATTTGATTTACAACGATGGTTAATTAAGCACTTCGATGTAGAAGTTGCCAAGAATAACTTAAAAGATCGTGTAATTGAACTGACTAATGGATCTACCATTCGTATGGGTTCTGTTAGTACGGTAGATAGTTGCGTAGGTCGTTCATATGACCTAATTATCTTCGACGAAGCTGCTCTAGATGAAGCTGGTGAAGAGGCATTCAATATCGCTCTACGCCCTACTCTAGATAAGCCAAATAGTAAAGCTATTTTTATCTCCACTCCTCGTGGTAAGTTAAATTGGTTTAGTAAATTCTGGCAGCGTGGCTTTAGCTCAGATTATCCGCAATGGGTGTCTTTACAGGCAGACTATAGGGAAAATCCTAGAATGACCGAAGAAGACGTAGCGGAAGCTCGCAAGAGTATGTCTAAAGCAGAATTTGAGCAGGAATACGAAGCTAGCTTTACAAGCTTTGAAGGTAAGATTTATAACTTGCCAGATGAAGCAATTAAAGAATATGTGCCTGGTGATAGGCATGAGGCCTTAGCTGGGCTAGACCCAGGGTTTAGAGATCCTACGGCTTTTGTACCTATTATATACAAAGGTGACGTTGATAAGTTTCATATTGTAGACGAATACTTAAAAGCAGAAGCTACTACAGATAAGCATGCTGAAGCCTTTAAGGAGTACATAGAAAAATGGAAAATAGACCCTATCTTCTGTGACTCTGCTGCCCCCCAATTTATGAGTGATTTAGCAGTATTATACGATATAACAACTATCAAAGCAAGAAAAGAAGTTTTAGAAGGAATTGCTTACTTACAGACACTCATAGAACAGGGTCGACTGGAAGTATCTCCGCACTGTTATGAGACTCTTAGGATGTTCGACCAGTACAAATGGGATGAAGAGACTAAGGGTACTAAAGAAAAACCCAAGCATGACGGATCTAAAGGCGTCGTTCACATTGCTGACGCTATAAGGTACGGAATCTACTCATTTATTATATGAACCTAGAAATGAGTTAAATATAGTATATAACCTACCTTGGTATAAGAAAATTTTTGTAAAGCCGCAGTAATGCGGCTTTATTTTTATGCACCTGGAACAAAAAATTGAGCATTGACCTGTTACACCCATCATGCTATAATTACGGAAATTTGAATCGCAATAGCACATGGCAAAAAATACCGATAACAAACGACTAGCAGTTAAGCATGTACGAGACAAAGCAAAGGCTGCGTACGAAAAAAAGCCCAACTGCTATATATGTGATGTTACTCAAGACTTAGAGCTACATCACACCCATTCGATAACTTTATTGCTTAATAAATGGGCCTCAGAAAAAGGTTATGATATATCTACCGATGATGGGATTTTAGCGGTACGTGACGAGTTTATTGAAGAACACAAACGAGAAATATACGAAGCTGTGTATACTCTGTGTAATAGGCACCACGTAAAGCTACACCAGGTATATGGCAAAGCACCTCTTTTATCTTCAGCCCCTAAGCAGGAACGTTGGATAGAAGCGCAACGCGCTAAATATACGTCTGGAGAGACTACGACGGCTAAAGAAGTTATCAAGGACACTGGCGGCACATTTTCTAAGTTTTATTAAGGACTTATATATGGAAAGAAAATGGTACCGTCCAGATACCTGGGGATCTTTAGTAGAAAAAGAAAACCCAGCACAAAGAATAATTGCTAGAGATGAGGGTTATAGTGTATCAAGTGACTATAACATTACTTATGCTCAAGCCTTTGAAAAACTAGAAACAGTTAATCGAGGAACTAACATGATAGTTAGCGCCTGCTCTAGTTTAGATTATGATGTAAAAGATAAAAAAGAGGGGATAATTAAGAACATACGACTTAAGCAATTGCTTACACTACTTAATTATTCCCCTAATCCATATCAAACGCAGCAAGACTTCCGCACTAACATATTTACTGACTTTATATTAGAAGGCAATATTTTTCTATACTGGGACGGGGCTGGGTTATACCACCTACCGGCTACTAAGATGGAAATAGTTCCACACCCTAAAACTTTCGTAGAAAAATACGTATATAACTCTCAACAGGATTTCTCTCCAGACGAGATTATTCATATAAAAGACTTAAGCTCTTCTACTATTTATAGAGGTACTAGTAGGCTATCTGCGGCTTTAAGAAACATTAAGATTCTGTACAAAATGCAGGAGTTTCAAGAAAGCTTTTTCGATAATGGCGCCATAAGCGGCCTTATCATTACTACAGATAATACGCTAAGTACTGCCGCTAAAGAAAAGACTTTAGCCTACTGGCAGTCTAGGTATAGTGCAAAAAATGGTGCTAAGAGGCCACTGATTCTAGATAGTGGGCTGAAGCCCGAGCTGCTAAGTCAGGCAACCTTTCAGGACATGGATTTTGATAATAGTATCGAAACTCATGATACCAAAATATTAAAAGCATTGGGGGTACCTCCTCTACTACTAGATGGTGGTAATAATGCAAACATTTCTCCTAATTTAAGGCTATTTTATTTGGAGACTGTTTTACCAATAGTACATAAGTACGTATCGGGTATAGAACGATTTTTCGGGTACGATGTTAGCCCAGTAACTGCTAACGTATCCGCACTGCAGCCCGAACTAAAAGACGTGGCTGCTTATTATACGACTCTAGTTAACGGAGGTGTTATAACACCTAATGAGGCTAGAGAGGAACTACGCTATGAAAAGTCTGATGAGCCACAAGCAGATGAACTAAGAATCCCCGCAAATATAGCAGGCTCGGCAAGCAACCCCTCCGAGGGTGGTAGGCCACAAACGCCTAAGAAGGAGTAATATGGTGGATAAAACTAAGGTCTTATACCTTACAAATACACTAAAAAAGCTCCCAGACAAAGAAGATGATGATGACGATCAGTCAATTTATATTGAAGGATACGCCAGTACTAACAGCCCAGATAGGGTTGGTGATGTAATTCCCGCATCTGTCTGGGAAAAAGGTCTAAAAAACTACTTAAAAAATCCTATTATTCTAGCCCATCACAAACACTCTGACCCAGCCGGTAGAATGGTTGAGCACAAAGTGGATGAAATGGGTTTATGGATTAAAGCAAGAATCTCAGCTGGAGCTAGTATTTACAAGCTAGTTAAAGACGAGGTAATGACAGCATTCAGCGTTGGCATCAGAATTTTAGATGCCGAATATAATGCTGCGGCTGAACTGTTTATCGTTAAAGAACTGGAATTGATGGAAGTTTCCGTCGTTTCCGTACCCTGTAACCAAGATACGCTCTTTAGCCTATCCAAATCTTTTGATAGCGAGAGTGAATATAACGAATTTAAATCACTGTTTACACAAGGTGCTTCTGCTAAAGGGCATGATAATCCTACAGTCGAACAGACAAATTCACGTAAGGAATTTACTATTATGGATAAAGAACTACAAGAACAAATGGCTCGCGTTGCCGCTGAAGCCGCTGAAAAGGCTCTAAATGCTCGCTTAGCTGCTGAGAAGGCTGCCGCTGATGCTGCTGCTGCTGAGGCTGCTCGCAAAGAAGAAATCCGCAAAGCTGCTATCGAAGCCGCTAAGGGTATCGTAGAAACCGGTCAGACCGGTGCAGAGCGACTAGTAGCTGATCTAACCAAGAAGCTAGAAGAAGACAAAGCTAGCATGTCAAAGGTTATTGACGATCTACGCAGCGAAATTAGCGCCAAGGCTGAGGAAATGGCCGCACTACATAAGAGCAAAATGAACTTTGCTGACAAGGGTAGTAAGGACGAAATCAGCTACGAAGACAAGGAAAAGGCAGTATTGCTTTCAACCATCTCTCGTAAGAGCCTAGCTGATACCAAGTTTGGTAAGCAACTATTAGAGAAGGCTTTAGGTGCTGGTGCCGCTACTGGTGCTCACTTACCTTCACAAACCTGGGAACACGAAGTATCCCTAAACATGGAAAATGAAATTCGACGTCGTCTAGTTGTTGCGCCTCTATTCCGCGCTATTGACATGAAGACCAACGTAATGTCATTCCCTCTAAACCCTGAAGCAGGTATCGCTACTTGGATTACCAACGCTCAGTTTGGTACTACCAACTCTCCTGGTGCGGCTCAAAACCATCAACTAAAAGAAGTTACGCTAAATGCGTACAAGGTATCAACCATGGAATATCTAACCTTTGAAGAAGAGGAAGATAGTCTACTAGCGTTACTACCTATCATTCGTGACGCTATGGTACGTCGCGTTTCACGCGCAGTTGATAAGGCCTACCTACTAGGTGCTGGTGCCGGTGCTGATCCTGTTAAGGGTGCCGCGCTATACGACGCAACCTCAGTTGTAACCCCTACCAACACTGGTGCTGCTTCTATCGCTAACCTACGTGCCCTACGTAAGGATCTAGGCGCTTGGGGTCTATCACCAGAAGAACTAGTATATGTAGTATCTACTGATATTTACTATGACCTACTAGATGACACCCTATTCCAGACCATGGAGAAGGTTGGTGATAAGGCAACTCTACTACGTGGCCAGATTGGTGTAATCGGTAATACCCCGGTTCTAGTATCTGACCAGTTCCCAACTAAGGCAGGTGGTGCTGCCACTGCTAGTACCAACATCGGCGCTATTTGCGTAGCTCCTGGTAACTTCCTAGCTGGTAATCAACGTGGTCTACGCTTCGACACTCAAGACCTAGTAGAAACTCAGCGTCGTGTTCTAGTTGCGTCTCTACGCACGGGCATGACTCAGATTACTACTAATCTTGGTCAAGGCGTTTCAGCTTTACGTTGGAGTTAATCTAACACTGATGGGACTTCGGTCCCATCTTTTATAAGTCTTCAACGTGTTTGAAGACTTATAAAAGATAACAGAGGAACTTATATGGCTAAAAATTTAATTACTAAAGCTGAATACAAGGCCTATAAGGGTATTAATAGTACTACGCAGGATGCTTCTATAGATTCTATTATTCCCAAAGTAAGTGCTTTTATTAAAAATATTTGCAAGCGTAGCTTTATAGACTACGTAGATGAACCTAAGATCGAGGTATTCAAAGGAGGTCAGTTCCTACTGCCCTCAGAAACTCCCGTACTACAGATTCTATCCTTAGAATGTTCGTTTGATTATGGTAATACCTACACTGAATTAGTAGAGTATACTGACTTCGTATTAGACGCTGAAGAGGAACATATTGTACCTATTGGTCTAACAGAATTTCCAAATATGGTTAATGGCTATAAAGTATCCTATTTAGCTGGATACGAGAACCTGCCTGAAGACTTAAAAATCGCCACAATGGATCTAGTAGAGTACTACTTACGTAATGACGGAGCAGTACACTCGCCCAAAGCTCCAGGTACTAATAGCGTACAGATCGAATATATTAGTACTACTAATCTTCCAGCTCATATTAAGAGGGTGCTAGACTTATACATGTCGCACTACGGATAATGAACGAAAAGACCAAATTACTTAGCGAAATCAAAGCAGCACAAGAAGCTTTAGCAGAAGCAGGTACAGGAACGTATAGAGCAGAGTTAGATAAAAAGTTCCATTTTATACCGCTTAATTTAGCGGTATTAGATATTACTCTAGGCAGTTATCTTATCAATGACGGCGATCCCGATAAGGCTTATACGGTATCCGATCTTCGCCAAGATATTATAAAGTATCTAAAAAAGCACTCAAGTGGCATTATAATAACCCCCACACCAGAAGGTTTTGTTATTTTTCCAAATACTCCTATATCTACTACAGAGCTTCGCAGACATGCTAGTACCGGAGTATTAATACAGGAGAATGGGCAAATAAAGGGGGTATTGTACTCAAGGTTCGTAGCCGCTAGAGATAATTTATTTACTCAGTTCTTAAATACTGAATTACGTAGTAAGTTCGTAAATAAGCTAGATGTTGGGCACGTAGTTTTTCAAAAAACCGAGGAACTAGGTAGCTCTCCCCAAGCTCTAAAAGCAGTACAAGCATACACGAGAGTACTTAATGCTTCCAGGGAGTTTTTACCTGTAGCCACTAGAACCCAGGCAAATGTTCTTAACAGGTTACTTACTAACATGCAGAAGCAGATTAGTAATTTTGAAGTTCATACGACTTATTCTAAGAAAATAGAAAACAGCTTGTCTAAAAACTTTTCGTATTCTTTATTAAGCATTAAAGCTAATATAGTAATTATACAAGATCAAAAAGAAAATAGACACGATTTTACCCCACATGAAAAAGAGTATAAAGATAGGCTAATAGAAGTTTTTATAGAGTACGCACCGGGTCAGAAGTTTTCCCGCAGCCTTTTAGAAGAAATAGAGTATAGAGTCGCTTCCGCATTAAAAGGCAAAAAAGCAACAAATACCAGTAGGGTTATAAAGGAATCCTCTAGTATAAAAGGTACGCCAAAGGCCGCTAGGCCAAGAACCAGTTCACCTGGCACAGTCCCTACAGCAAAGGTAATAAACCTAGAAACTAAAAGAGCAATAGGGCTGCCTAGGTTACTAGCATTGCTGAATAACCACTTACAAGATGTGGTATCTGCCAACATGCAGGATCCAGATGATTATGATAAAGGTAGTAGAAAACTGCTTACGTACAGAACAGGTAGATTTGCAGAATCCGTAAAAGTTGAAAGATTATCAGCTTCAAGAGAGGGTGCTATTACTGCGTTTTACTCTTATATGAAGAATCCTTACGCCACTTTCTCAGCAGGTGGCAGGCAACAGAATCCTAGATCTAGAGACCCTAAGTCTCTAATATCGAGATCAATTAGAGAAATTGCAGCAAAATATGTTGCAGAACAAATGAGGGCCGTAAATGTCTAGACGATCAAGTATAGTTAAGGCTTTAGCCGAAAAGCTAAAAGACATAAATGGTGACGCCCCTTATAAGACGAATTTGTTTAACAATAGTTATCCGTTCCTAAAATTTTGGGATGAGGTTAACGACTTCCCAGCAGTTTATATAACCGCTGGATCAGAAACTAGGGATTATCATCCTTCACAATTCGCTTGGGGTTTCTTGGGGATTTCCCTAAAAGTCTATTGTAAAGGTGATGACGCCCAAATACTTCTAGAAAATCTTTTAGAAGATATTGAAAAAGTTATAGAAGCTAATCGTGATTTAGTTTATGATGCAGAGAATAGTTATTCTACTACAGAAATTCTAATTACTTCTATAACTACTGACGAAGGGTTATTACAGCCTTACGCAGTCGGGGAGATGAATCTCCAAGTACGATATCAAATCATGAACCCTTAAGTAACACAAGCTTCTGCAGCAGATAAATATCTAGCAAATTTAGCTTCGTATTATTTAAAAGACTAAAGGAAAAATTATGGCCGTTAATTTAAGTCGTAATACAAAAGTATATTTCACTACTAACGTGGATCCAAATACTGGTGTAATTACTGACGCGAACTCGGGCTTTACCCCTTCGAACACTTTTGAGATTCGAGTACAGGATGGATATTCATTCACTCAAGGTACTCAGCAACAAACAATTACTCTAAGTGAAGGCGGTAATACTCCTGTACGTGGTCAGCGTGCATTCAACTCACAACTAGATCCCGTAGATTTCAGTTTCTCAACCTATATCTGCCCAGTACTATCTTCAAACGTAGTAACTCCTCAAGAGCGTGTATTATGGAATGCGTTATTTGGTGTAGGTAACCTTGATGCTGCTGGTACCTCTCTGCCGATTACTACGGCAGCTACTCGTGCGGCTACCACTGGCGCGGGTGCAGCAACCGCTACCGTAGTATTCACCGGTGATAAGCGCAGTCTAATTCCGGCAGGTACTGTTATTAACTTTAATGGTTCAACAGCACATGCTTCATGGAATCAACCAGCTGTTGTAATTGGAACCCCTACTTTTGCTACCGATACTACTGCTACTGTAGAGTTCTTCAAAGCTCCGGCAGCGGCAGCAAATGGTTCAGCAGGTACCGGTCAAAAGGCGTATCTAGGTCAATGGGCTCCAAGCGGCACCCAGGCAGGGCAGTTTAGCTACACCTCTACATTAGCATCAAACAAAAACCAACTACAAAAGTTTGGTATGATCTTCGTAGTTGATAGCGTAGTATATCTAGTAGATAACTGTGCTATGGATAGCGTAAGTCTAGATTTCGGACTAGATACTATTGCTACTGCGGCTTGGACAGGTAAAGGTACTGCACTAAAACCCGCAGCTGCTATCACCAGAGCCCACTTAATCAATGTCGCTAACGCTACTCAATACCCAACTACTGTTAACTACATTACTAATAAACTATCTACCATGACTCTACAGAGCAACATTGGTGGTAGTGATAATACCGGAGTAGCTTCTACTGCTTATGCCGTAGCTATTACTGGCGGTAACATCACCATTAGTAACAATATTAACTACCTAGTTCCGGCTAACCTTGGTGTTGTTAATACCTCTATCGGTTACTTCACTGGTCAGCGTTCAGTAACTGGTAACGTTACCGCGTACTTACGTACTGGTGAGACCAACGCTACCGGAGACCTGTTAGCTAAACAACTAGCCGACTCTTCTACGACTACCGAACCTAAGTATCGTGTACAACTAGAAATGGGTGGTTCTTCAAATGCTATTAAGGTAGAATTTGAGATGCCTGGTGCTGTACTACAGATTCCTACTGTAGACGTACAGGACGTTGTATCTACAACTATTAACTTCAACGCTCAAGGCTTCAGTTCTGACACCGTAGGTAACACTACACCAGAATTTGATGTAACTAAGGCGAACGATTTACTAGTTCGTTACTTCTCAGCCTAATATTAGACTGAGTTTCCCCAGCAGGCGGTACGCGCACCGCCTGCTCTTTTTAAAATTGTTTATTATAATAAGTAATAGGATAACACATGAGTGATGTAAAAGTATCAAGTCTTTCGCTAAAAACCCTACTAGTACCCAGCAAGGACGTTACTGAAGAGTATCCAGGTATGCCAGGTTTTAAAGTAAAACTAAGCTACCTTTCGAGGGACACCCTAATCCAGCTTCGTAAGAAAGCCACCACGCAGAAACGTGTAAAAGGCGAACTAGTAGAGGAAATCAATGATGAACTCTTCCTAGACCTATACGTTAAAGCGGCTATTAAAGGCTGGGAAGGTTTAAAATTAAAGTACTTAAGCCTATTAGCCCCAGTCGACCTAGAAGGTCATGACATGGAAAATGCTTTGGCTTACAGTGAAGAAAACGCGTTGTTTTTGATGAAGAATTCCACTGACTTTGACAGCTGGGTTGGATCAGTAATTAATGATCTAGCAAATTTTCAGAGCAGCAAAAGCAGCAGTTAAATAATGCTCTAAAGTCGTTCTTCAATAATGCGTCTCTTAGGATGACCAAAGAGACGTATTTTGAAATGTGTGAAGCTTTAGGAAGTGTACCAAAAGAAGACGAAATACCTATAGAGTATGACGATCTACCGCCTGAAGTTCATACAGCTTTTGCTGTATACGATTTGTTGAAGGACGAATGGGACTATTTTAACGGAAATTATTTCGGAAAAGTTTTTACAGGAATTACAGAAGTCTTTGACATTTTAGAAATTCCTCGTAAAGAATGGAAAGAAATATACGAAATAGTTTTAATGATTGATAAGATAAAAACACAGATCATACAATCTAAAAAGAAGTCAGTACCCGACTCTAAGCCGCTCAAATGAGCGGCTTTATTTTTGCCCAAAAAATAAAAAAGTCTTGCTAATTTTATCCTTAGGTGGTATAATCTGGGGAGTTAAAATTGGGTAATTACATATTACGCCAATATGTAATATAGACAACATGGAGACCCTATGGCAAACAAAGAAATACATATACCATTAAAGGTAGATGATCAGGGATCTACTAAGAAAAAGACCGAAGAAGCAAGAGCACTACGAGAAGAGTTAGAAAAAGCATCCAAAGTAGCCGAAAATATGGGCGGAGGCTCTGAAACTTTACGTAAGGCAAAAAAACGTTCTGAGCCCCTTGGGAAACAGTTAGATGATTATGACAAGTTAAGAGGCGTATCCAGTATTTCCGGAGGTACCGCTAGAAACTTTTCAGATCAGGCCCGCGGTTTAGGTGGGTTAGTACGCTTATACGCTACATTTGCTGCTAATATTTACGCTGTATCTACTGCGTTTAATGCTTTAAAGGAAGCCGCCAATCTGGAAAAAATGCAGAGAGCTGCAGAGACTCTGAGCACCAGAACTGGTACTAACCTTAATAGTTTAGCTAAGTCCTTGCAAAATGTTACGGATAAGACGCTGTCTTTCCAAGAAGCCGTACAGTTCAGTAACATAGGTACAGCTGCTGGCCTTGGAGCTAAGCAGATTGAAAACCTTACTAAAATTGCTAAAGGTGCGGCCAATGCGTTAGGTAGGGATGTGAGCGATAGCATTCGTCGTATCATACAAGGTACAGCTAAGCAAGAACAGGAAATTCTAGACGAATTAGGAATATTCGTTAAAGCTAAGACAGCTTATGAGGACTACGCCAAAGCCAGAAACATGAAGGTTGATGACCTAAGCTCCCAACAGAGGGTTCTAGCGTATGCTGAAGCTGTAGCTAAGGCTGGTGAAAAGTGGAAGGAATTTGCTGAACAGCCCGATCCTTATGCTAAACTAGTTGCTCAAGGTAAGGATGCCCTTGCTGAGATACTAAAGGCAGTAAATTCGGTATTTATACCAATACTAAGCTTTATAGCAGAAAGTAAAGATGCAATTATATCCCTAATAGCTCTTATTTCTGGATCTTTAGTAAAGAAAGCCCTTCCCGAACTTAAAAACTTTGCATCTGATTTTTTCAGATTTGATAGTGCTTTAGCAAAAGCAGAAGCGCAAAAAACAAAAAATATAATTATTGAAGAGTATACTAGTTTAAACAAAAAAATAGAGGAACTTGAGGCAAAAAGAGCAAAGCTAAAGATATTTGATTTTGGAGATACTAAGAGCTATGTATCTGAAAAGTTTGGATATGAAAATGTTTATGACAGGCAGAGCGGTAGAGCAGGTATAAGTGCACAAAAAGTATCCACAAAGATTTTTGGAGCAGATGGCTCAGCAGACCTAACTAAGTATAAGCAGGTAGCCGATGTTGAAAAACAAATTTTAGCAGCCGCTAAAGAGCAGCTAAGGGATGTTAAAGACAAAGACGCATTGCTTGCAGCAATGATACAAAAAGAGCAAATATTAATAGACCAAGAGACAAAGAAAATAGCCCTAGGTGCTCAATCTAAGGCTCAAGCGGAGTCTATGTTTAAAGATATTCAAGCTCGTGTAGCAGGCTTAGCCACAGAAGAGAAACTTATTAGAGAAGGAAATGCAGCTAGGGCTAGTAGAGAAGTAAAACTTGGCCAGATAAATGATATATCTAAAAGTGCCGGAGGATCTTTAATAGGTAATGCAGCTCTAGCCAAAAGTAACGATAATGCTGCCGCTTCAGCCGCTAGGGCTTCTATAGCTTTAAAGGGATATAGTACTGCCGCGGATTTAGTAGGAGCAGCCGCAGCAAAATCCGCCGCCGCAGTTAATGGGTTCACGGTAGGCTTAGCAGCTAATAGAGTAGCCCTACAAAACACAGCGTTAGCAGCAGAACAAGGCCTGGTAGCATCATTTAAAAATCTCGGCACCACGATAAAGGCAACATTAGGGATGGTAACTGCTAGCGTGGGTGCTGTTACGGGCGGTGTGGCTAAAGCGGGGGCCGCGGCAGGAGCGGTGTTCTCTGGTATGGCCTCGGTAGCTTCTAGCGCCTTTAGGCTAATAGGGGCTGCTTTTGGTCCTTTAATGATAGCATGGACTGTTTGGGAACTTTTTGGAGATAAATTAATTGAGTTCTTCAAGACAGACACAGCTAAACAAGCAGAGAAGAATAAAAAAGCTTGGGAAGAATACGCCGAATCAGTAAACCACGTTGCAGAGGCTTTAGCCAAAGCAAACAAAACGGCTCTAGAAGATGGAACTAAAAGTGCTGAAGAATACGTAAAAGCTAGAACGAATGCTTATAGGGCTGATTATGATGCCTTCGTTAAGTATGAAAAAGCGAAAGCAGACGCAGCAAAAGAAAAAACAACAAATACTATTAACAAAGATATAACCAAAGGACTATCGAAGGACGAAGCAAAAATACGCTTAGACCTAGAAAGGAATAGGAACGTAGCTTTAGGCGCCGCCCAAGACACTACATTAGACCCAAGTCTACGAAAAGAATGGTTACAGCAGTTAGAAAAAGTAGATGCAGCAATTTTACGCTTTGGATCTTCGGTAAAAGAAACCGGAGGTAGGTATGTAGTTGAGATGGATAGAATGGCCATAAGTACTGAAGCCCTATCTAAGGCTCAATCTAAACTATCTCTAAAGTCCGCGGAACAAGGAGATCTTATAGCTGGTGTAGTAGAGAGAGTAAAAGCTGCCGCAAAAGCCGGAGAAAGCTTAGGCGAAGCTCTAGCTAAGAAAAAAATAGATTCTAACTTTAATTTCAAAAGCCAACAAGTCGCAGACTTTGCATTAAAATTAAAGAGATTAGGTGATGAGACTAATAAATTAGGTGTTTCATCTTCTAATATAAAAGAAATACAGAAAGAGCTTAGTACTGCTATTGATGAATCAGGACAAACTGCATTACACACGTCTAAATTCATGTTGGGGCTAAATGCCGCAATACAACAAGCAGCTAAGTCGCCTGCAGCCTTTACGGACTTCCTAAAGCAATCTTTTGCTCCAGGTGGTGAAGGAATATCCTTCCTATCAATATTTGATAAACAGTTAAAGACAACTGCGGATACTTCAGATAAATTAACTAAGGCGGAAAAAGCACGTTTAGCACAACTTAGACAAGAGATACAAGCCACTGAGGCCGCTATAAAAGGCATGCAGTCAGCCATTGACGTAGAAGACAAGATATCTAGTACTATAAGTAATGTGTCTGGAAAAGATACTTACGCCAGTGCTAAGCAAAAAGACCTTATAGCTAAAGAAGAGATGTTAGCTAAACAACAAGCTAAGCTATCTTTAGAGGAAGTAACTCTTCGTAATAAGGGCCCAGACGGCGCAGAGCTACGAAAAGCAGCCGAAGTTACTTATCAGTTTGCACTGCAAGAAGCGGAAGAAACTGCTAAGAGGAAGAATATTCTATTAGAAATCTCTTATATAGAAACTGAGCGTTCCAATCAATTAAAGATAAATGCAGATTACGCTACTAGGGAGCGTACGCAACTAGAAACCGCTTACGAGATAGCAAAAGC
>ERZ724505.758-NODE-758-length-19420-cov-5.889956_pt1 | contig 19420 bp, 19 predicted proteins | sample MGYA00376038_ERZ724505 | MGnify/ENA primary metagenome ERZ724505 (study PRJEB28724, sample SAMN07190884) | wastewater metagenome | isolation source: effluent of sewage treatment plant in Hong Hong | place: Hong Kong | collected 2016-03-17 ...
GCGGTTCGTCGGCGCCGGTATTGCCAGGTGAGATCATGATGGATCTGACCATGGATTATGACAGCATTGCCAAAGCCGGTTCGATGCTGGGTTCCGGTGCAGTGATCGTGATGAACGAAGATATCTGCATGGTAAAAGCATTGGAGCGTCTGGCTTACTTCTATCACGAAGAGTCATGCGGCCAATGTACGCCTTGCCGTGAAGGTACTGGTTGGTTGTATCGGGTGATTCACCGTATCGAAAACGGCTTGGGGCGCCCCGGTGATCTGGAGTTGCTGGATTCGGTCGGTAACAATATGGCTGGTCGCACTATCTGTGCACTGGCAGATGCCGCAGTGTTCCCGGTACGCAGCTTTACCAAGCATTTCCGCAACGAATTCGAGTATCACATCGAGCACAAGAAGTGCCTCGTAAACCACAAGTGGTGCTGAGCCCTTGGGTTCGCCAGACAGGTAGCCGAACGCTATGTTAGAAATTGAAATTGACGGCAAGACACTGACAGTACCGGATGGTTCGACCATCATGGATGCTGCCCATCAATGCGGTACTTACATCCCGCATTTCTGCTATCACAAGAAACTCTCGATTGCGGCCAACTGTCGCATGTGTCTGGTTGAAGTCGAAAAGGCTCCCAAGCCGCTGCCTGCCTGTGCCACACCGGTAACGCCGGGAATGAAGGTGCAGACGCATTCGCCGATGGCGACCAAGGCGCAAAAAGGCGTGATGGAGTTTCTGCTGATCAACCACCCGCTGGATTGCCCGATTTGCGATCAGGGTGGCGAGTGCCAGTTGCAGGATCTGGCTGTTGGTTACGGTGCTGGCGCATCACGTTATCAGGAAGAAAAGCGCGTTGTTGTCGGCAAGGATATGGGGCCGCTGGTTTCCGCCGAGGAAATGAGCCGTTGCATCCACTGTACCCGTTGTGTGCGTTTTACCGAAGAGATCGGCGGTTTCCAGGAAATCGGCATGGCCAATCGCGGCGAGCATTCCGAGATTCTGCCGTTCCTCAACAAGACCGTTGATTCGGAAATTTCCGGCAATGTCATCGACCTCTGTCCGGTTGGTGCGCTGACCTCGAAGCCGTTCCGCTACAGTGCCCGCCCGTGGGAATTATCGCGCCGCAAGTCGGTCAGTCCGCACGATGGCTTGGGTTCGAATCTGATCGTGCAGGTCAAGCAAGGCCAGGTAATGCGCGTGTTGCCGCGCGAAAACGAATCGATCAACGAGTGCTGGATTTCCGATCGCGATCGCTTCTCCTATGAAGCCTTGAACAGCAGTGCGCGTCTGACTGCGCCGCGCATCAAGCAGGGTGGCGAATGGAAGACCGTCGACTGGCAGACCGCCCTTGATTACGTCGCCCACGGCTTGCAGTGCATTGCCAAGGAACAGGGCGCTGACAAGATCGGTGCTTTGGTTTCGCCACATTCGACGCTGGAAGAACTGTATCTGACGCAGAAAATGTTGCGTGGCATGGGGATCGGCAATATCGACAGCCGCCTGCGTCAGGCAGATTTTTCTGGCGATGCGCTGGAGCAAGGCGCGCCGTGGTTGGGTGTTGGCATTGACGAGGTTGCCAAGCAAAACGCGATCCTGCTGGTGGGCAGCAATATCCGCAAGGAACAGCCACTGCTGGCAACCCGGGTGCGTGCGGCAGTCCGCAAGGGAGCGCAGCTGTCGGTAATCGGCGTTTACGACGAAGACATGTTGTGCAAGGTGGCGGCCAAGACGATTACCGCGCCGGCCGCATTGCCGAGTGTATTGGCTGCGGTGCTCAAAGCAGTTGCAGAGAGCAAGGGCGCAGCGGTGCCAGCGCATCTGGCTGACGCGGTAGCTGCCGCCGTGGTTGATGCACAGAGCCAACAGATGGCCGGTTCACTGATCAGTGGCGAAACCGCATTGATTCTGCTGGGCGACGCTATCCAGCAGCACCCGCAGTACGCTGCAATGCGCCAGATTGCACAGGCGCTGGCCGACATCGCTGGTGCCAAGCTGGCAATTCCGGCTGCTGCAGCCAATTCGGTTGGTGGTTACATCGCTGGCTCGGTACCGCACAAGGGGGCGCTGGGTGTTGCGGCCAAGACTGGTCTGAATGCGGCACAGATGCTGGCTGCGCCGTTGAAAGCGTACCTGTTGCTCAACACGGATATCGAATCCGACTGTAACGATGGTGCCAAGGCGCTGGCGACACTGAACGCGGCGGACATGGTGGTATACATGAGCCCGTTCAGCAATGCCGCGGCAGAACAATACGCCGACGTGATGTTGCCGGTCTCGCCGTTTACCGAAACTTCCGGTTCGTTCATCAATACCACCGGTCTGACGCAAAGCTTCAACGGCGTAGTCAAGCCCTTGGGCGAAACTCGTCCGGCTTGGAAAGTGCTGCGGGTACTGGCAAACCTGCTGCAATTGCCCGGTTTCGATTATGTGACATCGGAGGCGGTTCGTGATGAATTGCTTGGCGATGGCAGCGTGGTTGCCACGCTGTTGGACAATACTCTGACGGCAGCGACTGTGACTGTTACTACGGCCAATGGTCTGCAACGTATCGGCGATGTACCGCTGTATCAGGCAGATCAGCTGGTGCGTCGTGCCGAATCGCTGCAGTTAACCAAGGATGCGGGCAAGCCGGCTGCATCAATGTCGGCGGCAACGCTGGCACAACTCGGGGTTACGCCGGGTGCCAGGGTCAAGGTTAGCCAGAGCAATGCCAGTGTGACGTTGGTAGCAGAACAGGATGATCGCGTTGCCGATGGCTGCGTGCGTGTGATTGGTGGCCATGCGGCAACCAATAGCCTCGGTGCCTTGTTCGGCGCGATCAGTGTGGAGCGTGCATAAATGCTGGAAATGATTCAGGGCCTGATTGGCCAGCCGGCCGGACTCGCAGTCTGGACCATGATCAAAATCCTGTTGATCGTATTGCCGCTGCTGGGCTGTGTTGCCTATCTGACGCTGGCAGAGCGCAAGATCATCGGCTGGATGCAGATTCGTATCGGCCCCAACCGTGTCGGCCCGCTGGGTCTGCTGCAGCCGATTGCCGATGCGGTCAAGGCGATGTTCAAGGAAATCATCCTGCCGACGCAGGCCAATAAATCGCTGTTCGTATTCGCACCGATCCTGTCGATCGCGCCGGCGCTTGCGGCATGGGCAGTAGTGCCGTTTACCGACAAGCTGGTACTGGCAAACATCGATGCATCGTTGTTGTACATCATGTCGATCGGCTCCATGGGTGTGTACGGCATCATCATTGCCGGATGGGCATCCAACTCGAAGTACTCGTTCCTCGGCGCAATGCGTTCCGCTGCGCAAATGGTTTCGTACGAAATTGCCATGGGCTTCGCGCTGATCGGCGTGCTGATGGTGTCGTCAAGTCTGAATTTTGTCGAAATCGTCAATCAACAGGCCAAGGGTATCGGCGGCGGCAGTCTGCTGAGCTGGAACTGGATTCCGCTGTTCCCGTTGTTCCTGGTGTACATAATTTCCGGAGTGGCCGAGACCAACCGTGCGCCGTTTGACGTTGCCGAGGGTGAGTCGGAGATTGTTGCCGGCTTCCATGTCGAATATTCAGGCATGACTTTCGCGGTGTTCTTCCTTGCGGAATACGCCAACATGATCCTGATTTCGGTGCTGACCTCGCTGATGTTCTTGGGTGGCTGGCTCTCGCCGTTCCCGCAAAGCTGGGGCCTGCTGGGCGCTGCAAGCATCTTCTGGCTGCTGGTCAAGGTAGCATTCCTGTTGTTCTGCTTCCTGTGGATTCGCGCAACTTTCCCGCGTTATCGCTATGACCAGATCATGCGTCTGGGCTGGAAGGTGTTTCTGCCAGTGTGCATGATTTTCATTCTGGTGCTCGGCGCCTGGATGCAAACCCGCTTCTCCCTGTGGTAATCGGCTAGGGATAGAGAAAAAGCGAAATGGAAAAACTGCATAATTTCTTCAAGACCTTCCTGCTGTTTGAACTGTTCAAAGGCATGGCGGTAACCGGCAAGCATCTGTTTGCCCGCAAGATCACTGTTGAATATCCGGAGGAGCGCACGCCGATGAGCCCGCGCTTCCGTGGATTGCATGCGCTGCGTCGTTATGCGAACGGCGAAGAGCGTTGTATTGCCTGCAAACTGTGCGAAGCAGTGTGTCCGGCAATGGCGATCACCATTGAATCGGAGCAGCGTGCCGACAATACCCGTCGCACCACCCGCTACGATATCGACCTGACCAAGTGCATTTTCTGCGGCTTCTGCGAAGAGTCCTGCCCGGTCGATTCGATTGTCGAAACGCACATTTTCGAATACCACGGCGAGAAACGCGGCGATCTGCTGTACACCAAACCGATGCTGCTGGCCGTTGGCGACAAGTATGAAGCGCAGATCGCCAAGGCGCGCGAGCTGGATGCGAAATATCGCTGAGCGCAATTGTTACCTTGATTGGCTAACCAAGTTCAAGCCTGGATCATTATGACTTTTCAATCGATTGTTTTTTACCTGCTGGCAGGCATTCTGCTGGCTTCGTCGCTAAGCGTGATCACCGCCAAGAATCCGGTGCATGCCGCGTTGTCGCTGGTTTTGGCGTTCTTTACCGCTTCCGGTCTGTGGGTGTTGCTGCAGGCTGAGTTCCTGGCGATCTCGCTGGTATTGATTTATGTCGGCGCAGTAATGGTGTTGTTCCTGTTCGTGGTAATGATGCTCGATATCAATTTCGAGAAGCTGCGCGAAGGCTTCTGGAAAAACCTGCCGTTTGCGGCAATCGTGGCCTTGCTGATGGCCGCCGAGCTCGGATTGTTGCTGACCAGCCGCCAGGCTGGCCTGAGTTCGATCAACGCGTTGCCGGTGGTGGCGGAGAACTATTCGAATACCAAGGAACTGGGCAAGCTGCTGTACACCGATTATGTCTATCCGTTCGAAATCGCGGCGATGATTCTGATGGTTGCGCTGGTTGCAGCGGTGGCGCTGACCATGCGCAAGCGCAAGGAAAGCAAGTACGTCGACCCGGCCGTGCAGGTCAAGGTTCGCCGCAATGATCGTATCCGCGTCGTCAGCATGGCTGCAGAGCAGCGTCGTGCCAGTGACGACTCGGCCTCCAGTTAACGCAGTATCCGGATTTGTACAGAGGACCGGCCCGTGCTTTCCCTGACCCATTATCTTGTCTTGGCTTCGATTCTTTTTGCCATCAGCGTGTTCGGGATTTTCCTGAACCGCAAGAATCTGATCGTGCTGCTGATGGCTATCGAGTTGATGTTGCTCGCCGTCAATATGAACTTCATCGCGTTTTCCCAGTTTCTGGGCGACGCGTCCGGCCAGTTGTTCGTGTTCTTCATCCTGACGGTGGCCGCAGCGGAATCCGCAATCGGTCTGGCCATTCTGGTGGTGCTGTTCCGTAACCTGCGCACCATCAATGTTGAAGATATCGATCAGCTCAAGGGTTGATGAATACTGACTGCCGGTACCTGTAGTGGCAGTGAAATGAATTCCGAGAAGAAAGCAGCGTTTAAATCATGTCCGAAATGAAATCATTGTATTTGATGATTCCGCTGGCGCCGCTGGTGGGCGCCATTCTGGCCGGCCTGTTTGGCAAGGCCATCGGCCGCACCGGTGCCCATCTGGTAACCATTCTGGGGGTGGCTGTTGCCTTTGCCGGTTCGGCGTATACGCTGCACAATCTTCTCGGCGGCGGCCAGGTGTTTAATGGCACTGTCTATACCTGGCTGACGATCAACGGTATCGAATTCAATGTCGGCTTTCTGGTCGATAATCTCACCGCGATGATGATGTGTGTGGTGACGTTCGTCTCCCTGATGGTGCACGTCTACACCATCGGCTACATGCATGAGGATCCGGGTTACCAGCGCTTCTTCTCGTACATTTCGCTGTTTACCTTCTCGATGCTCATGCTGGTGATGTCGAATAACTTCGTACAGTTGTTCTTCGGCTGGGAGGCTGTGGGTCTGGTTTCATACCTGCTGATCGGTTTCTGGTACAAAAAGCCGACCGCGATTTTCGCCAATCTGAAGGCGTTTCTGGTCAACCGTGTCGGTGACTTCGGCTTCGTACTCGGCATCGGTCTGGTGTTCGCCTACGTTGGTTCGATGGATTACGCCGCTACCTTCCAGGCATTGCCGGCGCTGAAAGACCAGACCATCAGCCTGCTGCCAGGCGTGCAGTGGCCGCTGCTGGCTGTTACCGGCATTCTGCTGTTTGTTGGCGCAATGGGTAAATCGGCACAATTCCCGCTGCATGTGTGGCTGCCGGATTCGATGGAAGGCCCGACGCCGATCTCTGCGCTGATTCACGCTGCAACCATGGTGACTGCCGGTATCTTCATGGTGGCTCGCATGTCGCCGCTGTTCGAGCTGTCGGATATCGCGCTGTCGTTCATTATCGTTGTCGGTTCGATTACCGCTCTGTTCATGGGCTTCCTCGGCATCATCCAGAACGATATCAAACGTGTGGTAGCGTATTCGACACTGTCGCAACTGGGGTACATGACTGTGGCGCTGGGTGCATCTGCCTACTCGGTAGCGGTGTTCCACCTGATGACGCATGCGTTCTTCAAGGCTCTGCTGTTCCTTGGTGCCGGCTCGGTGATCATGGGGATGCACCACGATCAGGATATCCGCAACATGGGCGGTCTGCGCAAGTACATGCCGATTACCTGGATCACCTCGCTGGTCGGCTCACTGGCATTGATCGGCACACCGTTCCTGTCGGGCTTCTATTCCAAGGATTCGATTATCGAAGCGGTCAAGGCGTCGCATATTCCGGGTAGCGGTTTTGCCTACTTTGCCGTGATTGCCGGCGTATTCGTGACGGCATTCTACTCGTTCCGCATGTATTTCCTGGTGTTCCACGGTGAAGAGCGTTTTGGCAAGGCACACGATCACCATGACGATCATCACGAGGATGAGGAAGATGCTCATCACCACGGCTTGGCTCCGGGCCAGAAGCCGCACGAGTCGCCGCTGGTAGTTACGCTGCCGCTGATTCTGCTGGCCATCCCATCGCTGGTGATCGGCGCTATCGCAATCGAGCCGATGCTGTTTGGCGAGTTCTTCAAGAACGTGATTTTCGTCGGTGAGCATCATCACGCGATGGCGGAATTGCATGAAGAATTTCATGGTGCCAAAGCGATGGGCATGCATGCGATTTACAGTCTGCCGTTCTGGCTGGCGCTGGCCGGTGTAGTGGTGTCGTGGTTCTTCTACATGAAGCGCCCGGATATTCCGGCCGCAATCCAGAGCAAGTGCAAAGCCGTATACAAGTTGCTGGAAAACAAGTATTTCCTCGACGATATCTACTTCGCCACTTTTGCCAAGGGTTCGCGTGGTCTGGGTTACATGCTGTGGAAGGTCGGCGATGTGCTGCTGATCGATGGCCTGGTGGTCAACGGCCTGGCCAAGCTGGTTGGCGCTTTTGCCCGCTTGGTGCGCTTCCTGCAGTCTGGCTATGTCTACCATTACGCAGTCGCAATGATCGTAGGTCTGGCTTTGTTCATGCTGCTGTTCGGCAAAGGCTTGCTGGGTTGATCCGGCTGACTGTCACAATCGTTTGAAGAAGAAACAGAGATAGGGTTGGTATGTTTGAACATTTGCTGAGTCTGGTCATCTGGACGCCCATTCTGGCCGGTGTGCTGGTATTGGCGACCGGTAACGACGGCAATGCAGGTATGGCCCGTTGGGTGGCACTGATCGGTGCAATTGCCGGGCTGGCCGTGTCGCTGCCGCTGTACACACATTTCGAGCAGCTGCATGGCGGCATGCAGTTTGTCGAAAATCTGCCATGGATCAGCCGTTTCAATATCAATTACCACCTTGGTGTTGACGGTATTTCGATGCTGTTCATCGTGCTCAACAGCTTTACTACCTTGCTGGTGGTGATTGCCGGTTGGGAGGTGATCGAGAAGCGCGTGGCGCAATACATGGCGGCGTTCCTGATCATGTCCGGCCTGATCAACGGTACCTTTGCCGCGCTGGACGCGATCCTGTTCTACGTATTCTTCGAGGCGATGCTGATCCCGATGTATCTGGTGATCGGCGTATGGGGTGGCCCGAATCGCGTTTATGCCGCGATCAAGTTCTTCCTCTATACCCTGATCGGCTCGCTGTTGATGCTGGTGGCGTTCATCTATCTGTATTATCGCTCGGCCGGCAGTTTCAACATTCTTGATTTCCACAATCTGCGTATTGCCGATTCGTGGTCCGGTGTCGTGCCATTGCTTGGCTACAGCTTCACCATTCCGGTGCAGACCATGTTGTTCCTGGCGTTCTTCGCCGCCTTTGCGGTGAAAGTGCCGATGTGGCCGGTGCATACCTGGTTGCCGGATGCCCACGTGGAAGCGCCTACCGGCGGTTCGATGGTGCTGGCGGCTATTACGCTGAAGATTGGCGCCTACGGTTTTCTGCGCTTCTGTCTGCCGATCGCACCGGATGCCAGTGTGCAGCTGTCGGGTTTCATGGTGTTCCTGTCACTGGTTGCCGTGGTCTATATCGGCTTGGTTGCACTGGTTCAGGCCGACATGAAGAAGCTGGTGGCATATTCGTCAATCTCGCACATGGGCTTCGTTACTTTAGGGCTGTTCATGTTTGCCAAGGGGCAACTGACTACCGAAGGCGTTGAGGGTGCGCTGATCCAGATGGTTTCGCACGGTTTCGTGTCGGCGGCAATGTTTGCTTGTATCGGCGTGATGTATGACCGCATGCACAGCCGTCAGATTGCCGATTACGGTGGTGTGGTCAATACCATGCCGAAGTTCGCCGCATTCATGCTGCTGTTCGCGATGGCCAATGCCGGCCTGCCGGCCACGTCCGGTTTCGTCGGTGAATTCCTGGTCATCATGGGTGCGGTCAAGGCCAATTTCTGGTATGCCTTCCTTGCTGCTACCACGCTTATTTTCGGTGCTGCGTACACCTTGTGGATGTACAAGCGGGTGATCTTCGGTGATGTGGCCAATGCCCATGTTGCGGAGCTGAAAGACATCAATGGCCGCGAATTCCTGCTGCTGGGCATTCTGGCGATTACCGTGCTGGGAATGGGTCTGTATCCGGAAATGTTCATTTCCAAGATGCACGCATCGGTCAACGACCTGATTGCCCACGTTGCCCGTACCAAGATTTGATTGGACGCTTTGCGTCGTTGAACAGAAGAATGATTAAGGCGTTAACACGATGATTTTGACGAACATGAACCTCGGACCCGTATTGCCGGAGTTATTCCTGCTGGTTGCAGGGCTGGCGATCCTGATGCTTGATCTGGTTCTGGAAGAGAATCAGCGCGGTTTGCTGCACTGGTTTAGCGTGGCGACTCTGGCCGGCTGTGCGGCTCTGACGTTGCAGCCGAGCGCGGAACCGGTGTTCCTGTTCAACAATATGTTTGTCGGCGATGCGCTGAGTGGCGTGTTGAAGTTTGCCGCATGTGCAGTTACGGCTGTTTCCCTGTGTTATTCGCGTAGCTATATCGCAGCACGCGGCATGTTCCGGGTCGAGTTTTACGCGCTTGCGCTGTTTGCCGTACTGGGCATGCTGGTGATGATTTCCGCCAATCACTTCATGGTGCTGTATCTGGGTCTGGAACTGATGTCGCTGTCAATTTACGCGATGGTAGCCCTGCAGCGCGATTCGACAAAATCGACCGAGGCAGCGCTGAAATATTTCGTTCTCGGTGCACTGGCATCGGGCATGCTGTTGTTCGGCATGTCGATGCTGTACGGTGCAACCGGCAGCCTGAATATCGGCGTTGTAGCGCAGAAAATTGCCAGTGGTGGCGCCAATCCGGTGCTGAATTCGATTGGTGTGGTATTCGTGGTTGCCGGTCTGGCATTCAAACTGGGTGCGGTGCCATTCCATATGTGGGTACCGGACGTATATGAAGGCTCGCCGACTGCGGTTACCTTGTTCATCGGTTCGGCGCCGAAGCTTGCTGCATTTGCCTTCGTCATTCGCATGCTGGCCGTGGGCCTGGCAGGGCTGTCGGCTGATTGGCAGCAGATGCTGATCATCCTGGCGGTACTGTCGATGGGTCTGGGCAACCTGACCGCGATCGCGCAGACCAATATCAAGCGCATGCTCGCTTACTCGGCCATTTCGCACATGGGTTTCATGCTGCTCGGCATCATCGGTGCCAACGCCAACGGTTTTGCCTCCTCGATGTTCTACATCATCGCTTATGTGATCATGACTGCCGGCACTTTCGGCATCATCATGCTGCTGGCTGGCGAGCAGGGCGAAGCAGACGATTTCGATACATTCAGGGGCCTGAATCAGCGCAGTCCGTGGAAGGCATTCGTCATGCTGTTGCTGATGGCGTCGATGGCGGGTATTCCGGGGACAGTCGGCTTCCTGGCGAAACTGTCGGTGATTCAGGCGGTAGTGGATATCGGCCAGATCTGGCTGGCGGTGGTTAGCGTACTGTTCTCGCTGATTGGTGCTTTCTATTATCTGCGCGTGATCAAGCTGATGTACTTTGATGAGCCGGTGGCGAATATTGCCTTGCCCGGCGCTTCCGAGTCGCGTGCCCTGCTGTCGCTCAATGGCATTGCCATTCTGGCGCTGGGCATCCTGCCGCAGTCGTTGATGAATGTCTGCGTTGAAGCGATTCGCCATAGTCTGCATCTGGCGTGATCCTGCATAAGGCAATGCTGCTGGCGGCAGCGCTGATTCTGGCAAATCTGCCGTTCGTGCTGCGGCCGACACTGGTGCGTGCTGCCGGCGGTACGGCGGATTTCGCAGTGCGTCTGCTGGAGTGGTTTTTGTGTCTGCTGCTGACCGGTGCGTTTGCGTGGCTGCTGGAAACCCGTAGCGCGCCGCTGCAACCGCAGCACTGGCAGTTTTTCGCCAGTGTTGTGTGCATGTATCTGGTGTTTGCTTTTCCCGGGTTTGTGTATCGATATTTGTGGCGTAAACCCGGCTTATGATGTTTGCAATCACAATAGTTCTCGACTATAATTAGTCCCTCTTCAGGCGAATAGCTCAGTTGGTTAGAGCACCACCTTGACATGGTGGGGGTCGTTGGTTCGAATCCAATTTCGCCTACCAGAATTCATAAAGTCAGAAAACCCGGTTTTCTGACTTTTATTATTTCCAGCGTCGGAATTTGAAAGGAAGAGTCGTGCCGGTAATTCGCTTGCCTGATGGTTCGGAACGAGTATTCGAAGAACCGGTCTCGGTTGCTCAGGTAGCCGCCAGTATCGGTAGCGGGTTGGCCCGCGCGGCGTTGGCCGGCAGGGTTGACGGCAAGCTGGTCGATACCTCGCATGTGATCGCTGCCGACGCGGCACTGGCAATCATTACCGATCGCGACGCAGAGGGCCTTGAAGTCATTCGCCATTCGACAGCGCATTTGCTCGCTTATGCCGTGAAGGAGCTGTTTCCGGAGGCGCAAGTCACTATCGGCCCTGTGATCGATAACGGCTTTTATTACGACTTTGCCTACAAGCGTCCGTTTACTCCGGAAGACTTGGCGGCAATCGAAAAACGCATGTCCGAGCTGGCCAGGAAGGATGTGCCGGTTACGCGCGAGGAATGGGATCGCACCGATGCGGTGAAGTTCTTTGAGGGCATCGGCGAAAAATACAAGGCCGAACTGATCGCTGCAATTCCGGAAGGCGAGACTGTTTCGCTGTATCGTGAAGGCGATTTCATCGATCTGTGTCGCGGCCCGCACGTTCCGTCTACCGGCAAGCTCAAGGTGTTCAAGTTGATGAAGGTTGCCGGCGCCTACTGGCGCGGTGATTCGCGCAACGAAATGTTGCAGCGCGTGTATGGCACCGCCTGGGCCAAAAAAGAAGATCTGGACGCTTACCTGCATCAGCTGGAAGAGGCGGAAAAGCGCGATCATCGCAAAATCGGCAAGCAGCTGGATCTGTTCCACATGCAGGATGAGGCTCCTGGCATGGTGTTCTGGCACCCGAAGGGCTGGACCATCTGGCAGCAGGTTGAACAGTTCATGCGGCGCATTCTGAATGACAGCGGTTATCAGGAAGTACGTACCCCGACAGTAATGGATCGCGTGTTGTGGGAAAAATCCGGCCACTGGGAGAACTACCGCGACAATATGTTTACCACTGAGTCGGAAAAGCGCGACTTCGCGGTCAAACCAATGAATTGCCCGGGCCATGTGCAGATTTTCAATCAGGGTCTGAAAAGTTATCGCGATCTGCCGTTGCGCTTGTCCGAGTTCGGTTCCTGTCATCGCAACGAACCTTCCGGTTCACTGCACGGTATCATGCGCGTACGCGGCTTTACCCAGGACGACGCGCATATTTTCTGTACCGAAGCCCAGGTACAGGATGAAGCATCGCAGTTCATCGATTTGCTGCAGATGGTGTACCGTCATTTTGGCTTTGACGAAGTGCTGGTCAAGTTGTCGACCCGTCCGGAGAAACGCGCCGGTACTGACGAGGTTTGGGACAAGGCTGAGGCGGCTCTGGCGGCATCGTTGCAGTCCAAAGGACTGGAATATGAGTTGCAGCCGGGCGAGGGGGCTTTCTACGGGCCGAAAATCGAATTTTCGCTGAAGGACTCGATTGGCCGAGTCTGGCAGTGTGGTACCTTGCAGCTCGATTTCGTGTTGCCGCAGCGTCTCGGCGCGGAATTCGCCGCCGAAGACAATGCCCGCCACGTGCCAGTAATGTTGCACCGTGCAATCCTCGGTTCGCTGGAGCGTTTCATCGGTATCCTGATCGAACATCACGCCGGTTTTCTGCCGTTGTGGCTGGCGCCAACCCAGTTGGTGGTGATGAATATCACCGATAGTCAGACCGATTATGTCGTCGATGTTGCAAATCAGCTGCGCCGCGCTGGCTTCCGTGTTGCGGTGGACTTGAGAAACGAGAAAATTACCTATAAAATCCGCGAACATAGTATGCAGCGTCTGCCTTATCAGCTGATTGTCGGCGATAAGGAGAAGGCTGCGGGAATGGTTGCCGTGCGGACCCGTCAAGGTGAAGACCTTGGGCAGATTACGGTTGCGGCGCTGATTGAGCGCCTGAAATCCGAGCTGCCAGGCTGAGGTGCGCACGGTTTTTAATTTTTTTACTTGGAGAAACTGCTATAGCTCAGGAGCGCGAACCACGGATCAACGGCGAAATCACAGTGCCGGAGGTTCGATTGGTAGGACAGGATGGTGAACAGCTTGGGATTGTGTCGCTGAACAAGGCACTGGAAATGGCCGAGGCTGCCGAGGTCGATCTGGTCGAGATTGCGCCGCAGGCGGTGCCGCCGGTGTGCCGGATCATGGATTACGGCAAGTTCAAGTATCACGAAAGCAAGAAACGTCACGAAGCCAAGCTTAAGCAAAAGCAGATCCAGGTAAAGGAAATAAAATTCCGCCCCGGAACTGACGAAGGCGATTATCAGGTCAAGCTGCGCAACTTGTTGCGCTTTTTGCAGGATGGCGATAAGGCCAAGATTACGCTGCGTTTCCGTGGCCGCGAGCTGGCGCATCAGGAGTTTGGCGTTGCACTGCTGAAGCGTGTGGAAGCCGATCTGGCTGAAGTGGGCGCGGTAGAGCAGTTCCCGAAAATGGAAGGTCGCCAGATGGTGATGGTGATCGCGCCAAAGAAAAAGTGATTTCAAGCTGACGCCTTGGCGGTAGCTGGAAAGTGGGGTAGCGGGGTTTCAAGAGTCGGGTTTCCGGCCACCTCGTACCGTTGATAAGGAGAGCATTATGCCGAAGATGAAGACCAAAAGCGGCGCAGCAAAGCGTTTGAAAGCGCTGGGCAGTGGCGGCTTTAAGCGTAGCATGGCGTTCAAGCGCCACATTCTGACCAAGAAGACTACGAAGAACAAACGTCAACTTCGTGGTACTACCATGGTTCACAGCACGAACGAAGCTTCTGTTCGCGCAATGTTGCCTTACGCTTAAAGGAGTAAAACATGCCACGAGTTAAACGCGGTGTAACGGCGCGCGCGCGCCACAAGAAAGTCCTCGCACTCGCCAAGGGTTACCGCGGCCGTCGCAAGAACGTCTATCGTATCGCCAAACAGGCGGTGATGAAGGCTGGTCAATATGCCTATCGTGACCGTCGTCAGCGCAAGCGTCAGTTCCGCTCGCTGTGGATCGTTCGTATCAATGCTGCGGCACGTGAATGTGGTCTGACTTACAGCGTGTTCATGAACGGCCTGAAACGAGCCGCGATCGAAATCGATCGTAAGGTTCTGGCCGATCTGGCAGTGTTTGATAAGCCAGCCTTTGCTCAAATCGTTGAGCAAGCTAAAGCCGGCCTCGCTGCTTAAGCTGTAGTAATGGAAAAAGGGAGGCCGCAAGCCTCCTTTTTTTTGTCCGGCGAGACCGGAATCAAGTTCAAAAAAGCCAATTCTGCCGGTGTGCATGCGTATGCATGCGGTGCGGGCAGGGGCTATCACCCAGATGTCGGGCCATACCATGCAAGATGTAAATGCCATTCTCGAACGCGGCCTTGCGGCGTTGCAAGCCGTGGCGGACCAGGTTGAGCTGGAGCAAATCAAAGCCAAATATCTTGGCAAGAGCGGCGAACTGACCGAGCAACTGAAACTGCTGGGCAAGTTGCCGCCGGAGGAAAAGCGTACCGTCGGTGCGATTATCAATCAGGCCAAGCAACAGTTTGAGGCAGCATTGAATGCCAAGCGTGAGCAGCTGGCTTCCGCTTTGCTGGCGAGGCAGCTGGCCGCAGAGGCATTGGATGTGACGTTGCCGGGGCGCGGCATTGCCACGGGTGGGCTGCACCCGGTAACGCTGACGCAGCAGCGCATTGAGGGTTTGTTTCGCTCGCTGGGCTTTGCCGTGGCAGATGGTCCGGAAATCGAAACCGACTTCCATAATTTCGAAGCGCTGAATATCCCCAAGGATCACCCTGCACGTGCGATGCAGGATACGTTTTATGTGGAAAATGGCGATGTATTGCGCACTCACACCTCGCCGATCCAGATCCGCTACATGCTCAACCATGCCGCGCCGATCAAGATCATTGCGCCGGGGCGTGTCTATCGGGTCGATTCCGACGCTACGCATTCGCCGATGTTCCACCAGATGGAAGGGCTATGGGTCGATGAAGGAGTGAGCTTTGCCGATCTGAAAGCGGTGATAGTCGATTTCCTGCGCCAATTCTTCGAGCGCGACGACCTGCAGGTGCGTTTCCGCCCATCGTTTTTCCCGTTTACCGAGCCGTCGGCTGAAATCGACGTATTGGGTGCGCGTGGCTGGCTGGAAGTCGGCGGTTGCGGCATGGTGCACCCGAACGTATTGAACAACGTCGGCATCGACAGCGAACAATACACCGGCTTTGCCTTTGGCATCGGACTGGATCGTTTTGCCATGCTTTATTACGGCGTCAACGATCTGCGTCAGTTCTTCGAAAACGATCTGGCTTTCCTCGGCCAATTCCGTTAATCCCGATGCCGCGAAACAGGATCAGAACATGAAGTTTTCCGAACAATGGCTGCGTAGCCTGGTCAACCCGTCGCTCGACAGCGAGCAACTGGCGCATTTGCTGACCATGGCCGGGCTGGAAGTTGAAGAAATGGAATCGGCAGCACCGGCGTTCAGTGCCGTGGTGGTTGCCGAAGTGCTGTCGGTGACGCGCCATGAAAATGCCGATCGCCTCAATGTGTGCCAGGTCAATGTCGGCGCTGCAGAGCCGCTGCAGATCGTCTGCGGCGCACCGAATGTCGCGCCGGGCCTGAAAGTGCCGTGCGCCCGGGTAGGGGCCGAATTGCCCGGGGACTTCAGGATTCGCCAGGCCAAGGTGCGCGGCGTCGAATCGTCCGGCATGCTGTGTTCGGCCAAAGAACTGGGGCTGGCCGAAGAGTCCAACGGGCTGCTGCTGTTGCCGGCCGATGCGCCGGTAGGCAGTGCGTTGCGTGATTATCTGCAGCTCGACGATCAGTTACTGACGCTGAAACTGACGCCGAATCGCGCCGACTGTCTGTCACTCAAGGGGCTGGCGCGCGAAGTCGCGGCACTGACCGGTGCCGAATACCGTCCGGTAAGCATTGCTGCGCTCGCGCCCGTCGTCGACGACAAACTCAATGTCGCCATTGACGCGGCGGACGCTTGTCCGCGCTATTGCGGCCGCGTAGTGCGTAATGTCAATTACGCCGCGCCGACGCCGGAATGGATGGTACGCCGGCTGGAACGCAGCGGTATCCGCAGTATTTCGGCTCTGGTGGATATCACCAACTACGTATTGCTGGAGCAGGGCCAGCCGCTGCATGCATTCGATCTGGCCAAATTGTCCGGCACCGTGCGTGCCCGTTTTGCCGCGCCGCAGGAATGCTTGGCATTGCTCAACGATAAAACGGTCGAGTTGGCCGGCGACATGTTGGTAATCGCCGACGACAACGGCCCGTTGGCGCTGGCCGGGATCATGGGCGGTGCCGCCAGTGCAGTATCGGAAACCACGCGCGATGTATTCCTGGAAAGCGCTTATTTTGCGCCGGAAGCGATTGCCGGCAAATCGCGTCGCCTAGGCTTCGGTTCGGATTCATCCTACCGTTTCGAGCGCGGTGTCGATTATGCCGCCACACGCGACGCGCTGGAGCGCGCAACGGAGCTGGTCATCGAGATCTGCGGCGGTCTGCCCGGCCCGGTGAGCGAGGCGCTTGCCAGCTTGCCGCAGAGAACGCCCGTCGATCTGCGTGTCAGCCGTCTGGAGCGTGTCATCGGCGTGAAATTCGAGGCTGCCCGCGTGTTGGCGATGCTGCAGAGCCTCGGCATGCATTGCGTGCCGAATGGCGACACGATTACAGTGACGCCGCCGTCGTACCGTTTTGACATCGCCATTGAAGTCGATTTGATCGAAGAGATCGCCCGTTTGTTTGGCTACGACAACGTGCCGGTGCGTGCACCACAGGCTCGCGGCCAGATGCTGCCAATCGGCGGACAGCACAAACCTCTGGCGGGATTGATGCAATTGCTGGTGGCACGCGATTACCAGCAGGTAATCAACTACGCGTTTGTCGATACGGCTTGGGAGACCGGTCTGCTTGGCAATACCGACCCGGTGCGGCTGCAGAACCCGATTGCCAGCCAGATGTCGGTAATGCGCTCATCGCTGATTGGCGGATTGCTGGCCAATCTGCAGCACAATCTCAACCGCAGGCACGAGCGCGTGCGCCTGTTTGAAACAGGACGCGTATTCAGCAAGGCGGGACAGGGTTTCGACCAGCCGGAGAAGATTGCCGGCCTGGCATTCGGGCCTGCGAATCCGGAGCAATGGGGCGTAGCGCCGCGCCGTGTCGATTTCTTTGACGTCAAGGCTGACGTTGAGGCCTTGCTTGGCGCCGTTCCGGCGCGCTTTGCCCGATTTGAGCACCCGGCGCTGCACCCGGGCCGCGCCGCATCGGTAGAGCTGGGTGGCCGGATTGTCGGCCTGGTCGGCGAGCTGCATCCGCGCTGGGTGCAGCAATATGATCTACCGGCGGCACCAGTCGTCTTCGAATTGGATCTGGCGGCAATCAGCGCTACCCGGCTGCCGCAGGCGGCGAGCCTGTCGCGCTTTCAGCCGGTGCGACGCGATATTGCCGTGCTGGTTGACGAATCGATCGCGGTACAAACGCTGCTGGACTCGCTCAACTCTGAAAAGGCAAGTATAATCAGCAGGATAGATGTGTTTGATCTTTACCGTGGCAAAGGCATAGACAATGACAAGAAGAGCCTTGCATTCAGGATCGTGCTACAGGATATACAAAAGACCCTGACCGATGATGAAGTCGAGGCCGCTGTATCGCATCTGGTGACGGTGCTGGATCAACGTCATGGTGCAAAATTAAGAATCTAGGGAGTTGTAATGACTTTGACGAAAGCCGAACTGGCTGATCTGCTGTTCGAAAAAGTGGGGCTGAACAAACGCGAAGCAAAAGACATGGTGGAATCCTTCTTTGAAGAAATTCGTACCTCGCTCGAAGCCGGCGATACGGTAAAGCTGTCCGGATTTGGTAATTTCCAGTTACGCGACAAACCGCAGCGCCCCGGCCGTAACCCGAAAACCGGCGAGGAGATTCCCATTTGCGCCCGGCGCGTGGTAACTTTCCACGCCAGTCAAAAACTGAAAGGCATGGTCGAGAAGCACTATGCAGACAAACGTTCAGATAGCTGAACTGCCGCCGATTCCCGCAAAGCGCTACTTCACCATCGGTGAAGTCGGTGAGCTTTGTGGCGTCAAGCCGCATGTACTGCGCTACTGGGAGCAGGAATTTACCCAGCTCAAGCCGGTCAAGCGGCGCGGCAACCGCCGCTACTACCAGCACCACGAAGTGCTGCTGATCCGCAAGATTCGCTCCTTGCTGTATGAAGAGGGCTTTACCATTACCGGCGCACGTCACCGGCTGGAATCCGAAGAGCCGCACAATGGCGATCATGTGGTGGCCGGTGTCGCTATTGCGGAGCCTGTTATGCCGGTAGCCGTGCCCACAAACCAATCATTGCGTGCAGAATTGCAAAGCATTCTCGCCATTTTGCGCACATAAGGCGGGATTTCTGCAAAATTTCCGCTTAAAAGGGCTAGCGTAGCCAGGAAATATTGGTATAATGCGCTCCTCTCGTCGGGGCGTAGCGCAGCCTGGTAGCGCACTTGCATGGGGTGCAAGGGGTCGCGAGTTCGAATCCCGCCGCCCCGACCATGCCGAACCGATGTGGTTGGTAGTTTTTTCGAAGCAGATTGAATCTGTTTCCACCGTTTTCGCCGCCTTAGCTCAGTTGGTAGAGCACCTGACTTGTAATCAGGGGGTCGTCAGTTCGAATCCGACAGGCGGCACCAATAAAATCAAGGGGTTAGCAGAGATGCTAGCCCCTTGTTGTTTTTGTCTGGTATCACAGTGGTAGCACGAGATAGAAATTCTCGGTTGATCTCAGGGGTAATGGCCCGATCCAACTGCCGGAAAACCGGTAGTTAACGATCAAGCTCAATCTGCGCCGGGAAAGTGTACGTTTATACGGCTCGGTGATACCGGTCGGTTCCGGCGGTGAAAGCGCCAGACTTTCGCCCCACCCCCTCCGTGATGCCATCTGGAACTACAGGTTATTGGAAGCGAGGGAAACCGGTCGGTTCCCTGCCAGATAGCCCCAGACTTTGACCCCGCCCCTACTCGGGCCAGCCATCCAAGCCGATCCGCACCTTTCGACGCTTTCCGCCCTCTGCCGCCGTCTTGTCGGCGTGGCAGTCGTGGCATAGCGCCTGCAAGTTGTCGTCATCATCGCCGCCGCCATCAGCAATGCGCTTGATGTGGTCAACTTCGCTGGCCGCTCTGATCGTGCCGTTGCGTAGACAGTGCTGGCATAGCCCGTTATCGCGTCGCAAGATGTGCTCTATTACCTTCTGCCATCTCGATCCGCTGCGTTTTCGCATGGCTGTCATTCGCTACCCTCCTGATAAATGATGAAGTCGCCACACTCCCGCCGCTGCTCCGGTCGCTCGATCAGCACCCCACGAAAGCCGCCGCCGGCATGGCAGCGTGCGACGTTGC
>ERZ724505.759-NODE-759-length-19407-cov-7.702821_pt1 | contig 19407 bp, 23 predicted proteins | sample MGYA00376038_ERZ724505 | MGnify/ENA primary metagenome ERZ724505 (study PRJEB28724, sample SAMN07190884) | wastewater metagenome | isolation source: effluent of sewage treatment plant in Hong Hong | place: Hong Kong | collected 2016-03-17 ...
TATAAATTGTCACGAAAAAACCCAAATATGGTAATTTTCAGTGAACGTGCCGAACACTGAAAAATAAGTACCATATTTGGGAGTTTTCCGTGACATTTTAGCGGATTTTCTACGAGCGAAATTGTAGTCATCGTCGCGATTCTCCTTCTTGGGAGGAGTCTTGACCGGTCAGATCTCCTTAGGCAGTGGCGCGGAAAGTTCCCCACTTTTGAAGTTGATCCATTTAGAGGCAAGAGAAGACTGCCCCATAAGCTTGTCCAATGTAAATTCGAGTTCCGATCCAAGACCCCCTTCCTACCAATCTCCTTCATAACCGAGGTGCTTAATACCTGCGTGTCTTTTGAGACTAATAGGTCCTCGTGAAACGTAATCCCTATGACGTGGTTAGGTGGCCAACTAATCCCGGGGTCCGTGTGGATCAGATGATTAGGTCGGTGACAAACTTTCGCATCAAATCCGTGCTGATGAAGGTGGATCGCCCCGAGTCGATTCGGGAAGGCGTAGGTTCAAATCCTACCACGGATTTTTTTTTTTACTCGAACGATCAGTCCAATCTGAAACCATGGACACGACATCCGGTGCGATCTTCTACAAGCCCAAGGTGGGTCAAGTGTATGCTCCCATTACAGTAGAAAAAGTTGAGATCCTTAACGTTGGAAAAAGGGACCAGGCGATGATCACGTACTCGAATGGTAAAAGAGAGCTGAGTGAGTTTAGCGCGATGGAGTGGATTGCATTCAAAAAAGCAAACAAGTTATTCCTCGTCTCAGATCCCTCGGCGTAAAATGGTTCACGTAAGAACATGGTGCCGAACGCTAAGCGAAATAGAAAAATTATATAGTACAAACCCACTGGCAAAGTCCATCGTCAGCAACTCATTCTTTTATTGCGAGGAGACGCTACAAGTCCGATCAGAAGACAACATGAAGCTGTTAAGTCGCTTCCGTCAATACATCTTGTCTTGCATGTCAAGAGGCACTACCACGACACTACCCGAGGAATTCCGCTGCGTTTGCTCAAAGAAACAAGCTTGTTAAACAAGCGGCCACACACGCGTCACCCAACCCATGACCGCGTTCATCGCTAAGATGTAATGGAATAAAGCTAAAGTCATCTCTTCTGAAAGTCCAAGCACATGTAGGCGAAACTTAAGTTCGCGCTTTTCATCCGAGTTTAGAAGGCTTCTACGCGTACCAACGTCGCGCATAATTTCCAAAAAAGCGACAGCATTCGAATTTTCATTGACAAAACGAACCACTTCGAGATCCATGTCTAGACAAGAATGATTTATTTCTTTACAACGCCGTCTTCAAAGTACAACGCTGAAGAGAAGCGAAGAATTTCCAAATGGAGGAAGTGCTTAAGAGATCTCTGATGAGCGATGAGTTCAAGATTGCTTGCCTTGTCGACGATGTGAGGGATTACAATGGGAAAGCGCTTAATGATATATCCATCACCACTGATTCCAACATAGCGGGGGTAAACACGCAAACAGTTAAGATATTCCGCACTTGGACCCGACATCGCCTCAGACAGGACTGAGCAAGTCGCTCGAACGCTCAGACGGAAACAAAAAAAAAAAAAAAAAAATCAAGACCTTTGTGTAAACGCGCGTTTATTTAGTAAATCTCACCTTCTTTACAGCTTTAGGGTGTTTGCGCTCAGAATTGCGGCTTTTTAGGACGGAGCGACGGTCGCTTGCAGGGAGAGCATCATCTTCAATCACAATCGCATTTTTGCGAGCTTCTTCTTCGCGTCTCTTCTCACTCTTTGCTTCTCGCATCAGAAAACGATTCAAGGAATTATCGAATCGAGGAGGGTTCTTGATAACGATGTAGAGCTTTCTTTCCCATTCGAGGATATCTTCCATAGGATACTCGCACGGCTTTGTCCAAAAGAGCTGAAAGCACTCGTTGCAATGCAGGGGGTGATACATGCTGACGTAACGATGCATGCCACAAGACGCACACTGGCGTTTCCAAATAGCGCGAATTTCTTCACCATTGACCACTTCCATTAGAGATAGAGTTCTAGCGGCCATGTTAAAGGAAGTCATATCAACGCGAACGACGGGATCCACGACGGGATCCACAACGGGATCCACAACGGGAGTAGGTGCGAGTACTGATGGAGGTTCGCATACACAGAGAACGTCAACGTGATCGCAGACATAGGGCGTTGAAGGCGGAGAGACGAGCGACGAGGCGAGAGAGAGGAGAGATTGCATGTTTATACTTAGACGGTTAAGGCGGGACTGATGCTTAAGCACTCAAGAACCAGAGGAAAAAAAAAATGCGCGCGCAAAGAAAAAAAAACAGATGCGATTTCCTTTTTGGGAAGCGCGCCAAAAATAAAGCGCGCTCAAAAAAAAAAAACGGATCCATTTCCATTTTAGGACAAAGACTTGACAACGTTTGGGCGCGCGCGCGTCGCTTAGGCGTCAGTTCACCCTCTACCCATGGCTAACGCACACCCTCGCTTCTGGGCAATCGAGGCCTCCTACGAGCCCAATGCACCCCGCATCACCGCGAGGAACATCAACGAATTTTTGCCGGTTCGAGCAATCAACCGAAATCATGGAGCGCAGGAGACGAGGACAAGGCCGACCGTGGCTCTGAGGAACTTTACTTCTCAACCGCTTTTAGCCTTCGTAGGTCCGTTCTTTTACCGTTTGGATCTCCCTCGTCCTTTTGGGTTTCTTGTTTTACCCATTAGAGCGTTATATAGGAGAGACGGAGTGCCCGTGATGCTAGACGTTGGCCTGGAAGATTTTGACCTTTCCACGAGACCCGAGCAAGTGTTGGACGTGGACGCTGAATTGGAAGATTACATGGACGACGCGATACTGTATCAGATACTATTCGTATTGCGAGAGATGATTAGAAAAACGTGTGTGGTAATTGCGAGAAGAAGGAGACGCGTTTCTGTTGCCTTCACACTTTCCTTTTTGCTGAATGGCTTGGACATTGATGATCGCTTCCTGAGTTTGCCGACTTCCGTGACGATAAGAGAGGACATCGACTTGGATGAGGAGTTCTGGGACGATACCCTTGTCTTTGAACTTTGGAATAGCATGCTCGCGAGGATTGCAGAAGGAGACGCGCATCTGGATAGTGATAAGGCGATATCTCTTGTGACTGACATTCAACTTCTGGCCTTGAGAACCCTGGACACTCAATTCACAGGCGAAGAAAACGCGCGCTCGCGCGGTGGTAGAGTGAAGCATCCTCTTAGATTCATTAGAGGCGGCTGCATGCGAGACTTTTTGAAGGAGACGTATCGAAAGATCTTTAAGAAGTATGTTGATTGGACGGAGCCCATTGATCTTCAACCGAATCTCGCGAGATGGAACTGTGGTATTAGGTGCTTGTTGCTGGTCAAGTTTCCTGAAAGTTTTCAGAAGCGAGAAGCGCTGGTGGAATTGTGTGAGACGGCGATTGAAGTTCGAAAGATGATTCCGGAGATTGCTCGAGATGGACCCCTTTCTGTGCTTGAGATGGATATCGTTGCGAGACGCCTGGACATGAAGTTTGTGATTGCTGTTTGGCGTGACGGACATGGATTCGAGTTGGGTGAATTTGGATCCCCCGACGCAGATCAAGTAGCCTTTTTGCTCCATTTCGACCGACATTTCATGTTATGTGAGGGCGAAGGCGCACTCCACGAGCTCGCTTCGAATTTTGCTTTTTGCGCACACTGTTCTCGCCCGAAATCTATAGAACATATCGAGAAGCATCAGTTCAATAAGAAGAAGCGCAAGAGGAATGACGTATCGACGCACGAGTATCGACTATTGGCCCCATTTGGACATTCTAAGGAGAAGAGTGTGACGAAGTTGGATAAGATCATCGTTTGCGATTTTGAGACATGGAGAGTTGAGAAGAATGGTAAGTTCTTTCACGAAGTCTACGCGTCAGCGCTGCAAGTTGGATTGGATAAGCCCTACGACGAGATGCAAGTTTTTTATGGAAAAGACTCTCTGGAGCAAACATGTCGCCTTCTCGAAGAAACTGCTTACACGACAACCGACGATGAACCCTACGTGCTCTACTTCTACAATGGATCTGGATTCGACAATCTCTTTCTCGTGGACGCCTTCATTCAGCATTGCAAGGCCGCGCCTGATTCCATCACAGTCAAGAGCGGTCGTATCCTCGCCGCCTCCTTCTTCAATGGAACGCTCGTCCTACGCGATCTATTTCTTATGACTACGTGCTCACTTAAGGAGGCCTGCAAGGGCTATGGCGTAGACACCGACAAGTCCAAGAGCGATTTCGATCACGAGAAGATGAGGACAGAAGAAGACCTTTTCATCCATCAAGAAGAATGCGTGGAGTATCTCAAGCTGGACATCATTTCAACGTGTGAGGTCTTGAAAAAGTTTAGGCAGGCGGTATTCGATTTGAACGATGGTATGAACATGGACATGTGCAAGCGTATCACTATTTCGCAACTTTCATTCGACTCATGGCTCACTACGGTTCCTGAAAGCAATCTAAGGAAGATCACACTCCCCAAGAATTCCATCGACGACGACATCATAAGACAAGCGTTTAGAGGCGGACGCGTGTTCCCTCAAGTCAAGTGCTGGCAAAGTTCTCAAGGTTGGGACACGCCTTATAAGAGTCTGAAGGATTATCTCGTTGACCTCGATGTCGCTTCCCTTTATCCCGCATCGATGCGAGGGTCAAAGATGTTATCTGGAGAGAATCACATGAACGTCCCACCGTACTACACTGGTCGCTATGAAATTTTGCTCAATTTCGAGAAGGATGCTCGACTCAGGGAGTTAAGCAAGGACATCTTGGAGTATCAGTGGAGAGTTAGGAGACTTTTCTATCCCGAAGGCGAGAGAGATTATGAGAAGCTGCTTGAAACCTACGGCATCAACTTGGAAAAAGCGTATTCTGGCGGAAAAGACACTCTTTTTTATGGTTTGAAGCGAATGCGCCAAGGCGCTCAGGTCAGGGTGAACATCTCCCCACCGTCAGATCTCAATACCCCTCTCGTCCCTTTCTCAGACGAAAAGGGCAACATCAAATGGTCGCTAGAACCTCAGGTCGATGCTTGGTTTGTCGTGGAGGAGCTACTTGAATCAATACTTCATGGATACATCGTCACAGAGGTCACAGGATGCGTTATCTTCGAAACAAGGATAAGACTCTTTGAGAAACACATCGATGACAACTTCAAAGAAAAGAATCTTAGAGAAAGAGGCGATCCGAGGAGAGACATTGCGAAATTGAAGATGAATACCACGTATGGCAAGTTTGGTCAAAAGGCGGTTCGATCAATCATGAAGATTATACTCTCAGGACAATTGGAACAATTACTACAAGAAGAGGACCTCAACATCTTGGATTTGATGCCGATCATCAACGAAGAAACGCTGGCGAGAGAAGGCCCGAGACCGACTGTGTACCTTCAAGATATTATGGAATTGGCTGATAGAGACACGCTGCTGGAGATGAAAGGCGTTAATATGGAAGCTCAGGAAGTACTCGCATTTAAAATAAGTCTGGAGGCCCCTTCAACCGCGCCAACGAGACCCGTTTACATCGCCTCACAAGTCACGGCTCACTCGCGAATGATTATGAATCGTTACCTCTTTGTGATGGCTCTTCTGTACATCATCGCGGTGATGTTCAAGTACACCGACACCGACTCTCTCGTGGTGCACGCGAGCGATTACGAGAGGGCATATAACATGAACAAGGCGTGGTTTGGAAAAGATCTCGGTCAGCTGGACGACGAACTCGAAGGTGGAAGAATCGTTTACTTTGCAGCGCTCTGCCCCAAGTTCTACATCATCATCTTCAAAAAGTCCAACGAGAAGCTCTACATGAAGATTCGAACCAAAGGATTTCCACATCCTAAAGGACACATCTGCTTTGACGATCTCGAGAAGTTGAAACTTGAAGACGAAGCTCTCTGGGAGCGTATCATAGTGACAGCCGACGAAGACATGCTCGATCCTCAAGTCGCCAAGAATCTTACCAAGAAGGACCTTAGAAGAAGAATCCCACGCGGCACTCAGTACATCAACCCGAACGCGCAGATACCACTTGGAAAATACGTCTACACATCCATTTGGAAAGACAAGAAGCGCACTTTTTCTACGCACCTCAACCGCGATCACTTTGAGGGCCTCTTGGATGGAAGCCTGCTGGAGCTGCGTGTCACGTTTTCGTCTATGAAACGGCGTTTCTGCAATGAAGGTGGCGTGGGCATCGCTGGAATGGAACATCTTCACGTAACGCGTTCGCTTCAGGGTGTGTCTTGGTGGTCAGGCGAAGACGCTACCCGAGGACCTCCGACTAAGACACTCTTTGATGAAACATACCCTAAGGGTCACTACGCTTGGAAAAACGAATAAAACTCAGTTCATCCCTCACCAAGTATAAACATCCCCATCAAGGCTCAAGGACTCAAGCGCGTTGTAGGTATCATGAAAAAATTCAGTTCATCCCTCACCGATCATGGACATCGATGAGAACCCGCCGAGCGCCCAAGCAAACAGTCAACAAGCCTACGCATCCTTCGGTGGGTCATTTACGCCCCAGAAAAAGAGCGTAACCTTTGGAGTGTATCCACGCAACCCTAAGCGGGTAGCAGCATCACCTCCCTCATCGTCCTCATTTACGACGTTAGGAGCTAGACCCGATAACAGCACACCGACGCGCTATCCCACAAGCCAGGGCACGGTACCATTCGGAGCACCAGCACATGAGCCAGCTCTCGACGCTCAGACGAAGAAGGTATTGGATACTACCTTCTCGAACATCACTCACCTCTTACAGCTAGGCGTCTATAACGCTACAGCGGTAACGAGTGGAACCCCACAATTCGTAGCATCGCCGACGCTTCAATGGTTAGACGACGTCTACTACGGAGTCGTACCCCAAGGCATGCCAATTCAATCTGGCGTGGTCGTGGGATGTACATCAGACCCTTTACTCATCCAAGTTTTGGCTATGATGCCATACCTCCACAAGACCAACGCAGACTTCCTACTCTCATGGCAACAGAAGGCAGCCCCGGGCATCGACCTGAAGTCGGTAGCTGGACACCCGACCTTTCAGAGGATGATGAATGATTGGAATGCTTAAATGTAACTTCTTCATTTTACAATGACACCGTTTCTGGGTGTTTCAGCGGGTTCACTTTCATCACTGTCAGTCATTTCAATTTCAACGCCCCAGCACTTACTTCTTTTGATTTTTCTGACCCATTGCGCAATCTGACTGATGATGATCAAAACGAGCAAACCAATCTGAATATAGGGGTTATCAGGGATATGTGTAGATGGAGAAGTCATGATTACTCTTTCTCTATCAAAACAAGAATGAAAAATTCAGTCGGAGTCTCACTCATGGGTTTCACAAAACTATTCAATGCTTCCTCGACCAACTACATCGGTTGGCCAGCGGGATCACCTTTGCCTGTACCGGCGATACAAATATCGGGCACATCCTATTTCGATTCAATGCCATGGGTCGAACTTCTTCTTGAAGTCATGGGGACACTTCCAATTGAAGTCATTTGCATTGTTCTTCCAGTTTCTCTTTTCCAAAATGCAGATGGTCCAGTTGCTCGCTATGAAGTTGCTCAAGCAAGTAACGTCGCTGTAGCCGGCATCACGAATGTTGGAACCAACATCTTGGTGTACCTCGCTAACACAACAAACACCATTCCAGGAACGAACGATTCAAATCCCCTCGCGAACAACATGGTCGTCTATGCCGACAACCTTGGTAATCGAAAAACGGCAACTACAACTGTAGAATGTGCCTATCCAATCCACTCAACTCAGTACATGTCGTCAAAGGGATATCAACTCGACCCAAGCGGTGTCAATCCAGGAGGAACAAAGACGATCTGGTTCAATGGAGGCGTGGATCCAAATCACCCCATCTTCGACAGTTCAGCTATGGCGCTTGTTTCGGATATCCCACCATTCACATCGGACACAGCTCCAGCCACGAACAAGCTCGTCGTGTATGCCGACGGATCTGGAAATCGAAAGTCTCCGAATGCGCCTGCCTCATCTGACTATCCTATCAGAGCAACGCCATACATGCAGGCTGGAGGATTACTCATGGACGATTACGCAACGAACCCCTCTGGAGTGGGCACGAATTCAATCTGGTACAGCTCAGCGATTGACGCGTCTCGACCCCTTTTCAATGCATCTAGGCTTGCTCTCCTTACAGATATACCGTCTCTCACTACGGACACGTCTCCAGCAACCGACAATTTGGTCGTTTACGCCGATTCTAGTGGCAATCGAAAGACTGCAACAACAGATTCCTACATTTCTCAAAATCTAGTTTGTAACCAGACATCGGATCCAGTTGGCTATCTTCGAGTAAGACCCAACTCTGACGCTGGCGGAAACATTATCCTTCAATCGCTCACAGGAGGCAATCTTGGTTATAGCGCCATCAACTTTAATGGTTATTGGAATGGATCATCGGACGTGAGATTCAATAGCGCTAAAAATCGTTGGAGAATGATTGTCGATCAGAGAAATACGAGCGATGTCCTTTCTTTTGAAGCCTTTGGCACTTCAACGACCAAGGTACTTGCGCTAGACTCAGTTGCAGGGCAAGTTCAATCGGCGTGGCCCATTGCAGTTACAACGTCTACAAACACACCTCTTTCTGTAACAAGTTCAAATTCCCTTTGTTCTATTGCAGTTGGATCGACCGTTGCATCATCAAATCGCGGTGCGATTGGCTTTGGAAGACTCGGATCAAATAAGATTTGGGAATTTGGAAGCGACTCAACGGCAAACAATACCGACGATGCATATATTTATTCTCAATCAAGTGCTAAAAAAGTTCAAGAATGGACACCTACGTCCAGCACAATCCGAGTGCCTCTCACTGTTGTAGGAACAACATCTACCACAGGCGTGAACATGTCCACTTCCGCGTCCAACCCCGGAGGCTCGAACACACTCTGGGTCGACTCGGCTGCAAGCACAAGTCCTTCGTGGGCTGGAGCGGGTAGGCTGGCTCTCGCTTCGGAGCTTAAAACGGATACAAACCCCATTGCAAACAATTTCGTGATATATACAGATTCGAGCGCCAATCGAGGAACTGCTTCTGGAGGCGGAGTCATTTCATGCGCAAACCCAATTGGAACGCCTGCCATTGCGCTGTTTGACCCGGGTTACGTGGCAGACCCGGCTAGTTCTTATGCTGGATCTATCTGGATGAAAACGAGCACAGACCCCAACAGACCTCAATTTAAATCGGAAGGTCCTATGGCCCTGCTTAGTGACATCGTCACGCCATCGAGCAACTACTCAAGCACATCGATCACTATTTCTTCTGTTACTGGTTGGACGTCTATGAGTGGAACACTTACCATCAAATTCTACAAAAATCTGACAACAAAAGTCGTCAATTTCGGCGTTTACTTGCCCGCTGGAGCATCCGCTACTCTAAACAATCCAACCTCAACGTTTAACAACTTCGTTCTCGTGCCCATGGCCTCGATTCCGGCTGCATTCCAGCCTACCCTCGGCTCCTTCCACACCTTTGCATCCCTGACCGATCCATCGGAAGCGAGCAAGCCTCTCAGGACTTACGAAGTTACCGCAACTGGCATCGTTCTTCACAATGCAAACGCAACAAACTGGATCGCAGGCAATAAGCTCACCATTGCAAGAGGAATCACGTTTACGTATTTGGGCAGTTAAGCAGTACATTCAATGAAGCTTTTACTCGGTAACACCCGTGATGTCGTCGACGTCTATGTCAACGTGACGGGGTCTTCTACAAACTGCGATTTCATACTTGATGCCGTAAATGAAAACGAAATGTCTTGAGCGTTTATTTAGCGTGTAATTGTGAGAGGGAATCCGTTTCCATGTCAACGTGGCGAGGTCTCTTTGACGAGCGCGCCTGGCGAGGGGGAGGGGCGGGGATCTCGTCGCTGGCTTCGTCAAGCGTAAGTCTGGGCTTCTTACCAGCAGCAGTAGCTCTCGTTTCATTCACGGCCTCTTCTCTTGCGTAAGCGATCTGCTGAGCACGGACAGTTGCATCTTGACGACGAAGCTCGGCGTTCTTCTCACTTGCATCGGGGCGCTTCAAGATGGCTCCGCGCTTCTTCTCGGAAATTGCGTAACGAGCACGCTTAGCCATCGGATGTTGCTTGTGACGGAATCCATCGGGCAGCGCATTCAAGTGCTCCGCAGCGGCGAAAAACGTACCATTTTCAAACACTACGCCGCACATAGGCACGTCCCAAGGCACATCATGGAGAACACGCTGAGTTTCGTCTTCGCTTATCATTGATTCCAAATAACTGTTCCAATTTGCGAGGTTTCCGTACTTGGACTTGGTCGACTTTATTAATACAGCAACGACTTGCGTTAGTCAACGTTTAGAAATCTTCGAAATTCGAAGCAGCAGCGATAGAAGTCTCAATCACCTGATTACGCTTGTCATTGTTGCGAATGATCTTCTCAGCCTTGATGATGTCGACGCTCTCCCACCACTTGATGAAGACGAAGACAGGAAGGTCGACTTTGAGACCATCGACAGTGCGCTTGCGGGTAGCGCGAGTGAGAGCGATGAGGGCGTGAGGATCAGGGGAGTCGGGGACGAGCGACTTTTTAGCCCACGCAAGTGCCGAACCAGGGACGATGAAGAAGTACTTCGTCAATTGAGACAACAACTCGCTTCCAACCTCGAATTGTTCAATGACCACATTCTCCAACTTGTCGTAGTTCGTAAAATCTTGGATGCGGATGTTGTTCTGACCAGATGCAACAGCTTGAGAAAGACGGTTAAGATCAAAAGAGTGTACCTTGCTTACCTTCATAGGTGGCTGACCGTCCGAGAGTTCGTCGGTGCCTTCAGGGCGAGAGCGCTTCTTGTCAGTGGACATGTTGCTTGAGCAGAGGTCTAGTGAGGACTGATTTCTGTCTGGGCAGAAGCGCGGGTGATCAGAATCAAGACTCTTGTGTGTGGCAATATTTTTTGTGTAAAGACCTTTCAAGATTTCGCGCGCCTAAGCAGAAGTCTCTGAAAAAATCAGTTCTGCTTGAACAGACATGACCGACACTAAGCCCGACTCCCACACCCAGGTACTCTACGCTTTGGAGATGGCTAAGACCTACTTCGATCGATTGGCCGAGGACGTCCGCATTCCAAGCAAATGCGATAATCGCGCTATTGAACGCACCAAGACCTCTCACAACGCTGAAATGGATTTCTTCAAAAAGGCAGACAATCTCATCAATCGCATGCCTCTTAAGTACCTTAGAATGCTCAACGCTCAGCTCAGATGGCTCGACACGCAACAAATCGTCGCCAAGGCCAAGGCTAGCCTAGATGAAGAGACCTCTGAGGAAGAGAATTCTGACGCTCCTCCGACTGTAGCTGCTACCCAATAAACAGTCTCTACCTTGACAAGATGTCAAGCAGATCCCGCAAACGCCAAGCCGATGATTTACCCGAACTTGTTGATTTCGTTGAAGATAAGCCGCTGCCTCTGAAGACGGTGGCGAAAGACGGGGTGACATACAATGTCTTGGACGCCATTTGCGAGATGCCTCGCGTTGCTGGTTGCGTGGACTGGTTCAGCCCTCACGTAAGAGATTTCACGCCTGGAAACTTCAAAAAGGCTGAAGAACTTTACATCTTGAACAAGGAAGGAAGTGAATGCGAGGAAATGGGAGAGGGCGCTAGAAATTTCTGTGGCGTGCTCACTACGCACATTGGCACCTGGATGTCTGAGTACAAGAAGATGGAGAATCTCTTAGGAGACGAATAAAATCAGTCTTGGCAGAATGCTCTTTGAACTCAGTTGGGTCTTCTTTACTATCTTGGCTATCTTGACTCCGGTCACTCGAGCTTTCTTCATTCACCTGCGTCTCTCGATCAAGGTGATCATTCTAAGTCTTTTCGTCTTAGAAGTATTGGCTTTGTCTCTCCATTTGAAGACTGCGCATCACTTTATTCTGTGCTACCATGAGTGACGGAATGAGTGTCTACGAGCGCATGCAGCGCGTGAGAAATGCTAAAGCAGAAAAGAGGGCGGCATTGAGCTCTGAACAAGACTCGAGAGAACATGACACTTACAGACAGGCGCCTGAACACCGAGAGGAACCTGAGATGGCTCCGGAGCAAGCAAACCCACCGCCTTACGTCTCAGCTGTTCCGAACTACTCCCGAGACCCAGGCTATAGACCCTGGACTGCTCCAAGCACAGGTAGCTACCCCCCATGGTCGCACCCTCCACACAGTGGATATGCGCAATCTGGATCCTTACCCGGATTTTACCCTGGAATTCAACCCTCTCAACCTCACAGAGATTTTTCTGAGCCACCCATTCGGAGCGATGTTCCTGTGCGGTCTTTCGGCGACGTGCTTACGTCTGCTGTATCTCGCACTGGCGTTTACGTGGGAGTGGCTGCAACAGCCTATTGCGCCTCCCGAATTTGGGATTATTGGAATCGGGACGATGATAGCACTCCTCCTAAGCCCATTGCTCCTCCTACTACGGACAATGTTCCTGAAGCTGAAGAAATCAAGGCAAGAGAGCCTATTCCCGCAGAAAAACTTGTGAATGACGGTTCGAACGACTCTCCGGCGGCTCGCAGTCAGTACGGCCCAATGGTTCTATCGAACCGATTTCCAGATGTACTAAGACCATAAAATCAGTCCATCTCTCACCAAATGGCAGCTCTATCTATTATTGGCGCAGGCGGTAAGCCCGTATCGATGCCTGACTACAACGATATGGGCCCTCGCGCCCAAGATCCTCGTCGCGTCCCCTTCTCAGACGCAACGCCTACCCCGATGGGTGGCCCTTCCATCGTCGACGAGGAAGAGGACGCACTCGGTGAGGATTCTCCCGACGTTTTGGAACAAAAGTACCTTCGTCTCAGGGCTCAGCTGCGTGTTCACGGCTCTGGGGACACCGAGGAAGAGGAACTGGCTGCACTCACTCGCTTCAGATCTCAGGCCCCCGATTTACAGAAGAGCACCATTGCCTACTTTGAACATGAGGTCCACGAAGTGAAGAAGAACGAGACACTTGCCGGAGCAATCCTTAAGATCATTTCTAAGACTAAGATGTTCAGCGAGAGTCTCCACGCCGACGTCGTCGTCAAGAGCGAGTTGAGCAGCCTTTTGAGTCCTGTTTTGAACCTTTTCCCTCCCTTTGTGAAGACCGCGCTCATTCTCGGTTCCTCCTTCTTTACTCATCGACGCGTGGAAGATGCTATCAAAGACATCAACTCGGATATGGCTGCTTTCCGTGCCGATCAGTCTCCCAAATCAGCGGGCATTGCTAGGTATAGCGCGGCGGCTTCACTTGTAAACCCCAATCAGTCTTCACCTGACATCGTCGCCATCGAAGAGCCTGAAGAAGAAGATGCCTCCGGCACCGAAGAGGATTAAAACTTACGACAACAACACGTGGAAGAACCCCCGCGATGCTCAGTTCAGTGCCCCCGATCCCTTCTTTCGAGAACTGATTCTCGGGGCTTCCGGCAGCGGAAAATCGACCTACTTGAATTGGATTGTAAGTAAAGAACATGATGCATACGATCAAATCGTGCTTATTGGCCCCTACGTTATGCACCCACAGTACGGCCTTACGGGGATTGTGAATGGTACTGGAAAGGTGACGAAGGTGTTCTTGAACTTTGGACCTAAATCACAGAAGATTTTTTACGACTTCCTCGATAAGAGCGCCAAGGGAGGACTCAAGACGCTGGTTGTCGTGGACGATCCCATTGGTATGACGCATTTCGTTCAGAATGTCAATAGAGAAAGCGCTTGGAATGCTCTCATGGCTGGTGTGAAGCAGAAGAACGTTGGAATCAAGTTTAGTTGTCAGGGAGACAAGGGTCTTTCTCCCATCGGTAGAGCACAGTGCGACCGAATCGTTCGTTTCCCCGACTATGCAAACATCGCCAAAATGCATGATTGGTGTGCCTTCATGGACACGGCCAAGCAGTTGGAACGACTACTCAAACAGTACGCCAAGCGATTCCATGCAATCGTCTTCTGCAAGTTCGCTGGAGAAAGGGCCTTATTCTTGATTGATTCCTCTATGAATATCAGTCCCATCAGAGACTTCCATCTATAAGGAAGATGCTGCCCGGTGTAAAATGGTCCGCCCCTGGGCGTCAACCCCCTGTCCCTCTTCCTATTCCTACTCCGTCGGCGGCTCCTTCCGCGGGTCCAAATCCCTCTCAAAATCCTTCGACTACAACACCCATTGGCAACCCAGCCGCCCCTCTCCCAGCACCACCTGTAAATGGATATGAAGAAAGAACAAAGAAGAGCTGTGTTCCATTTTATAGTATCATCGGTCGACCCCTCTTTGAAAACGCTATTCTTTCCCCGTGGGCGAGTCCTGGTCTGGCGATGGCGAATGCAGGTGGTGTACCCGCGAGTAAGCCACCTAACTGGATTCTTCCGGGGCAAGCAATCTTCGATGGTGACTGCATCTCACTCTCATCCAATGCCTGGGCTTCAACGAAGCATGGTATTACACTCAAGCGAATGGGTAATCACATCGTTGGCGTGCCCGGAGACGCGGCTTTCACTGAAACAAAGCGGTCTAACCCCTTTACTTTCGTCATTCGAAAGGTAACACTGGATCCCTCGAGCGATAACTACTACTTTAAGCAAAAGACACTTGGAAAAAATCGAGAAGCCATTGGATGGGGCGAGGATCAGCCCTTTGTGCTTCTGTGTACGACTGGCAGCCCGGCTGTGATGCGAACAAAACTCATGGATCAGACTGCGTTCTTGGCTGTCAATTCCAATGAAGCGGTCATGGCTGAACCCTTCCCTGTTACTAGCAAAGAAAAACGCGAAGAGTGTACCGGGGCTGTCCTCGGACTTGCCAAAAATGGCTGCATCAATGGAAAGGCGCAGGCCGTGGCCGTGTGGTACTTCTCCCGCCCTTCTAGGATGAACAACGAATCACCTTCTTTTGGTTGGAGTAGCGGAGGTGTGCTTATCCGAAACATGTACTCTGTGGTCCATGGCAACTTGAATGGTGGTCGAAACCTTACGATGGCGGCTGGAAGCGGGGGCACAGTCGTAAAGACTTCTGGTATCCTCAACGACGACGGTGATGACAAATCCATCTGGTATGTAGGGGCTTACAACGGTCGAGTGATACCTTTTGCGAATCGCCTTGTCCCCAGATTCGAAGGCGCGCCAGCACTCTCGACCTGTGCCTACGGCCAGAGAATCAATGCTCAGACACTGGCCTGTGAAGGTGAGGCCGTTGAACTGTCGGACCGTCAAAAGTGTGAAGAAGAGAATGCAAGAATTGACGCTGGTTTAAAGTTTCACACGGGTAGGAATGCCTGGGAGCGTCCGGCTGAGACGGCGACTTTTGAGAGCGATTTGAATTCTGCTGTGAAGGCTCAGAGTGACTTAATTGCTTCTCAGGTTAATCCAGACTCTGCGTTTGAGAAAATCTTTTATTCAATCACTGGAAAGCGCTGGAAGTCTCTCACCTTTTACGAGCGATTGGGCGTTAAGGCTGCGCTTCTGGCTTCTGGAATCATCGTTATTGCTTCAGCTGGAAGCGTTGGATATATGGTCCTTGACGATTATCTCAAGGCCAAATTCGCGGCTGAATCCGTGCCTTCACATCCCATATAAAAAAAAATAAAATGAAAAAAAAAAAAAGAATCTGTTCAATGACAAGTTTTTATTTGCTTATTCGATAAGCGTGAAAGTACCATTCGAGTACTGAATGATGAGACTGCTGTGAACAACGACAATGTAGATGACGCTGTTCGAAGTGGGGGAGCCGGCTTGGAAGTTCAAGTTGAGCTGAATGGTAGTGTTACCGGGGGTGGTATCGAACTTGGTGAGTGCCTGTTCTGAGTGTTCGGCGAAGGTCTTGAGATCAATGCAAGTCATGAACTTGTTGCTGGTGAAGTCCGAGTAAGTGATGGGGAAATCGTTGACGGAAAGGTATCCCGTTTCTCCGTTGTTGCGACGCTCGATGATGTCTGAGTAAGACTCGTAGCGATCCGTGCCGCGGAAGAGGGAGAGATATCCTTCTTGACCACCTACTGCGCCTCCGAGTTTGATGGGCTGGGGTGGGTAGTAATAGTTATCAACTTTAAGTTGAACGTCTGTTGCATTGGCGTACCTGAAGAGGTCCGTCCACACATCTGCAACGGCTGGGTTTCCAATGTCCGATGCCGTCTTCATGAATGCGAAAATGCGCTTGACTCCCTGAACCTTGATGGGAATGTTGATCTGATTGGTGTTGGATCCAGAAGGAACGTTAACCTGAGCGACCTTGTACGTAGTGAAGGGATACATGATCGCCTTCATAGCGTCGAAGGCCTGCATGAGATCGGGCTGGTAGAAGACCTCCTGAACTCGGATGCGAGGGTTGTTGATAGTGTATTTGGGCGTTCCTCCTACTTGCGTGCCATAGCAGATCACGGAATTGTCGGGGGCGAGCTCAAGCTCAATCTGGAAGTTGGTGACACTCTTGAAGGGAACCTCTTCAGAAACCAGGAAAGGAATGTCCAAAGGGATCATGTAATTGTAGCCAGAGACACGAGCGATACGGTTGGCAGACGAAGACACACCCCAGCAGGCATCTCCGATAGAGGCGTCGATGGAAGGTGCGCGGCAGAATGTGTATTGAGTAGAACGCCAGAGATTCTTGAAAGGCTGATCAAAAATGATGGATCCGTTACAGACCACCTTCACTCGTGAAAAGAGATTCCAGATACCGTTCGTAAAATAGAATGTACCGGCCGTACCACCGGTCACAACTGCCGAGGCGTTGAACTCGATACAGGCGTGCTTCCAATCGATAATACCCTGCGAACGAATGGGAATCACGATCTTGTTAGAAGCAGACGTAAATGTCGTGCCTGAGTCGGCGAGCATCTCCACCTCCTGTCTCATGCCTCCGGGGCCACAGAAGACTTCATTATACTTCATGCTAGGGACAATCTTCGTGGGGAGAAAAGTCGAGAACTTGCGATCTGCCGTAAGGGCGATCTCTTGATATCCCCCGTTCAACTCCATCTTGTTTTGATTGATGTAAAGAAAGGACTGATGATTTTTTTTAGTTTAACACGATGGGCAAGGATTTGCGCTCGATGATGGCTCGGCGAATCCAAGGGTTCGTTTTTTGGGCCCAAACATGAACTCCAGAGTAAGGATGGCCACTCCATTGGCTGTAGAGACTGCGCCCGCGTTGAAGAGAGAAGTGTACTGACCCCAGTTGATGCGAAGTCTTTCTTGATAAGGGAGTGTTGCGCCGGTTGCCTTTACGAAGGGGGGATCCTCTGTGGGACCCATTCCATTCGAGTTGACTGGGATGATGGGGATGGCACTGCCAACGTTGATGGATTGATTGGCTGAGAAGGCTGCTGATTGCATGTCCAGCAAGTAGTTTGATGGTTTAAGGTAGTCGAAGTAGATGAAGGCCATTTCGGGGCAGGCCGTGGGCGTAAAGAGGCGTCTGACGCGCCATCCTTTAAGAGTTCCTTCCTCCATGCTTCTCGAGACGAGGTCTCTCGGGAGAGTAAAGAATAGACCCGCATCGGTCACTGCAGGTCCTGGCACCTGAAACACGATAGTGTGTTGAACAATGTCGTCTTCTACGCACATGTTGAGGTTAGACTGATGAATTAGCCATTTTTCCTGCTTTTTGTTGGTGTTCTTGGAGTAAGTGCGCCTGATGATGATGCGTATTGCGCTGATCTCGTAAAGGCTGCCAGTCTATCTGATCTTCTTTGCTGTACGACTTGTTCGGCATTCTTTTTGATTGTCAATGCATTCATATCTCCATGATGAAGTGCTGTGAGCAAATTCGATGTAGCCTTTTCTGGTTTTTCGCCGGGTGAAAATGTTCTTGCAGCAAGCTCTAGCGTTTCGTAAGCTTCAGTTTCGCTTGAACTTAAGCTTTCATCGTCGTTGAATAACTGTTGAATTTCGTCAAATCTTCGATGCATTTCTCCAGCGTGAGTTTTGTGTAGCTGGGCCATATACTCATTTTGACCTTTGATTCTTTCATCGATGTATGTTTCCTGTTCTCTTTTGAAATTGCTCAAATCTCTAACGATTCCCCTTTCCATTGGGACTGTTGCTTGTCCGTATACGTCTCCGAAATGTCCTGATCCTGGTGTGTAGTATGACTTGTCATATTGAACGAATGGAACGAATTTCGCTCCTGCGAACCAAAGATTGTATCTTTCCCATGTGTCTGCGAGTGATTTCTTTTTTCTTCTTACTTTCACCATCTTTCAGGGATGACTGAAATTACTTGTGCATGAGTCGCTTTCCCTTCTTTCTGAATCTTTGACTTTTGACCGAATGGTATTGCATTGAAGGCACAAAGTTTCCTTGGTCCACAATGAGTCGAGATGGAACTTTCAATCCGTCTGCGATTTCAACGTCTCTTAAGTCGCTATCGGCGTTTGATCCTGAGACGTACTGTACAATCTTTCCGTTGTCCAGTTGTGAGTAGCCGATCACATGTAATCGCGATGGGACCATGGGGGGTGAATCCAGAATTTGAACTTTTCGACCTGTTTCTTTTCCGTCGTTGTCCACTTCAACCATGAACTTTCCCAATGGAGTTTGATAGACTTGTTGGTTCTTTCCCAGCTGCTTCACTTCGACTCTTGGTCCATATGGATTTGATCCAGTAAACAACTTGTAAAGACCTCCGAGAATTCCTTGTTCTACACCAGGATTTTCTCTGTATTGTTGCGCTTGAAGCTGCCTGATGGCGTCCGTGGCTCCTTGTTCTGCTAGATTCCACTTGAACATCTTTCTCTTGCCTGTGTTCAGAAAGAACTGATTTCTTTTTTCAGTTCGCTCCAGACTTTCACACCATCAACATGACTCGCAGAAAGTCTTCTCGCCGCAAGAGTTCCCGTCGTCGCTCTCGTCGTCGATCCCGCCGATAAACAGTCTCATCTTTACTTGTAGTTGAACAAGATGTCTGCGCCTTCACCCATGAACTGGATGCCTGATTCCGGCACGCTCTGGAAAATTGGGCGTACTGGACTGTGCCTTATTGGATCGAACCTTGCTTTCGAGTACCTTCGCGACAAGGTCAAGGGCCAGAACTATGCCGTTGGAGAAGCGGCCCTTGATTCCCTCCACACCGTCATTGACTTGACCCTCTTTGTCAATGGTCTCATTGATCTCCCCAGCATCCCCGGCTATGTCGGCCCTGGACTTGTTCAGCGCACTGCGTAAGTGAGGCTTGAATCCAAATAAATGATCGATTTATTCTCAAATTTTACTCGGTGTCTACAGTCTTATTTATTTAAATTCTATATTTAATCGAGTTTTCAGTAAGATTTCGTCTAGTTTTTTCGTAGAAAATCCGCTGAAATGTCACGGAAAACTCCCAAATATGGTACTT
>ERZ724505.760-NODE-760-length-19405-cov-4.917881_pt1 | contig 19405 bp, 21 predicted proteins | sample MGYA00376038_ERZ724505 | MGnify/ENA primary metagenome ERZ724505 (study PRJEB28724, sample SAMN07190884) | wastewater metagenome | isolation source: effluent of sewage treatment plant in Hong Hong | place: Hong Kong | collected 2016-03-17 ...
CGTCCCCCGCGTCAACTCCTCTCCCGCCCGTAGCCGCTTGTTGTTTCGGGCTTCGCGTTCGTCGTCGTGCATACGGGCGTACAGGGCCGACGCGCCCGCCACCTGATCGCGTGTGGGCACCGTGCGCACTGACACATAGCCCACCGGCTGCCCGTCCCGCAGCAGCGGCGAGACAACGGCCAGTACCCAGTAGTAGTCGCCGTTTTTGCGCCGGTTCTTGACCACGCCCGACCAGGGCCGCCCGCTTTGGATGGTGTCCCACAGGTCGCGGTAGCCCTCGGCCGGCATGTCGGGGTGGCGCAGCAGGTTGTGCGGCTGCCCCATCAGCTCGTCACGGCTGTAACCACTGACGGCGACGAAGGTGGCATTGGCGTGCACGATCCGGCCTTGCAGATCCGTGCAAGACACCAACGCGGCGCCTGCAGGAATTGAGAACTCCTGATCCGTGACCGGCAGATTCAGTCGCATGCCTTCCCTCCTCGTACGCCTTGCGAGTGGCGATCCGGGTGCATTCACTATGCCCGGATTCACCGGGCGCGGCGAGAGGCCCTCAGTCGCTCAGCTCAACGACCACGGGCGCATGGTCACTGGGCCTCTCGTTCTTGCGCGGCAGCTTGTCGATGCTGCAAGCGCGCACGCGGCCACGCAGCGCCTCGCTGACGAGGATGTGGTCGATGCGCAGCCCCTGGTTCTTGCGGAAGGCCAGGTTGCGGTAGTCCCACCAGCTCCAGGACTTCGGGGGCTGATCAAACAGCCGAAAGGCGTCCACCAAACCCAGTGCAACGAGGCGCTGGAACTGGGCGCGCTCTTCGGGCGTGCAGTGGATTTGGCCTGCCCAGGCGACTGGGTCATAGACGTCGCGGTCTTCGGGCGCCACATTGAAGTCGCCCATCAGCACCAGGTTTGGATGCGCTTGCAGCTCAGCAGCCAGCCAGTCATGCAGCGCGTCCAGCCAGCGCATCTTGTAGACGAACTTGTCGCTGTCCGGTGCCTGGCCGTTCGGAAAGTAGCCGCCGACGACGCGCACGCCCGCCACGGTTCCGGCGATCACGCGCGCCTGCTCGTCGGCAAAGCCGGGGATGTTCTTCTGGATGGCCGAGGCGACTTCACGGCTGATGAGCGCGACGCCGTTGTAGGTCTTCTGCCCGAACCACTGCACTTGCCAGCCGGCCGCCCCGAAGTCCGAGGTCGGGAACTTGTCGTCGGTCAGCTTGGTCTCCTGCAAGACCAGGGCGTCCACGGGATTGGCAGCCAGCCATTCCATGACTTGAGGCAGGCGCACGGCCAGCGAATTGACGTTCCAGGTGGCGAGTTTCATGGGCGTGACGCGGGACCGGTCTGCGAGGTCGGCGATAGTAGAGCCATGTGTGGGCTGGGACGTCGGATTGTATTATCTACAATGTGCATTATGTTAAATAACAAAGGGCCGGCGGGAGTCGCGTCTTGATGCGTGTCGCCGTCAGCGTGGTGTGGCTGGCTGGACAACGTGATCCCTGTACCGATGTCCTCCGGCGGAGCCGCCTGATGATGCGCCGTGGGGGCCTTGGATCCGTCGCCCAACGTTTACCGGCGGTGGCCGCCGATATGACAGCAACGTTGGGCGTGGTCGTCCTGTCCAACCTTCACCTACTTGTGGCCGTTTCGCCCAACGTTAGCGTACGGCCCGGTGAGCTGGTTGGCACTGTGGCACAGACCTGTCCTCAGCGCCGGCCCCGTCGCGCAGACCTGCACGCCGTCGGCAGTCCGCACAGCGTTGACCCCCGCTGGCGCACTGAGAACAACGTTGACCACCCATTTCCACGCGGACGGCCGCCTCACACAGCGTTGACCTCCGGTTTTGTGCCGGCTCAGCGCTGATCCGCATCTGCATAGCTACAAGAGTCCTTCAGTGTTCTTCAAAGCGACCGTTGCCTGTGTTTGGCTGTTGAGCTGGCTACCGTTCAAGGCGATTTCGGCCCTGGGCTGGCTCGTTGGCCACCTCATCGCTTCGATCCCGTCCTCCCGACGCCACATTGGTCGAGTGAACCTCAGACGTTGCCTGCCTGACTGGACCGAGGCCGACCGCTCCCGGCTGCTTCGGCGCCACTTCGTCGCCATGGTTCAGATGCTGTTGGAGTACGGGTACTGCTGGTTTGCATCGCCCGAACGCCTGCGGCGCCTGATGAGCATCGAAGGCCTGGAGCATCTGAAACAGCACGAAGGCAGGCCGGTGATTTTGATGATGCCGCACTTCACCGGGTTGGACCTGGCCGGCCTGCGCGTGTCGCTAGAGACGGAACTCGTCAGCATCTACTCGCGCCAAAAGGACCCCTGGCTGGACGAGTTCTTCCGAACCCGCCGGCTCCGGCTGGGTACCGGCATCATCTTCTCGCGACAGCAAGGCACACGCGCCGTCATTCGCGCGCTGCGGGACGGCTACCGGCTGTACTACCTGCCCGACCAGGATTTCGGGCACCGCGACTCAGTTTTCGTACCCTTCTTCGGTGTGAACGCCGCAACCATCACCGGCCTCTCACGGATGGCCATGGTCGCTGGCGCGGCAGTACTGCCTTGCTACCCACGGCGCGAGGCTGCCGGCTACACCTTGGTCATTGAGCCTGCGCTGGACAACTTCCCGACCACCGACGCCGCTGCGGATTCGGCGCGCATGAATGCCGTCATTGAAGCCCAGGTCCGGCGCCAACCCCATCAATACTTCTGGCTGCACAAGCGCTTCAAGTCGAGACCTCCGGGGGAAGCAGACTTTTATGGTTAGCGCGCCAAGCTACAAGGTGCGGCAGCCTCGCTCGCCGCAAAAGCCGCTTCAGCTTTCCGTACTGAACGCTGATGCGCCGTCAAATCTCAACCAAGGGTCCACCTTTCGCCAGTTGGATTCCTGCAAGCCGAGATGCACAGGCTCTGCAAAGAGGACGACGTTCCAGCCCTGCCTATGCACCGTGCTGCCATAGGCGATACCGTCCAGTCGGCCGCCAGGGAAAGCAAAGTCGCGCAGGAACTCGGTCACCACCTGGGGCGGCAGATAGTCGATGTGCACGCGCTCATCACGCTCGACCGGCTTCATGACGTCGGCGGCAAAAGCGTGCAGGAATCGAAGCACCAGGCGCCGCTGGCGCCCGACTTCTGAAAACAAGCCCGGGACCGCCGGGAGCTCGCGCAGATCCAGCACCCGAAGCGGCTTCAACGCCAGCCATCGGCCAACGTCGGCGCGCGTTACCCGCGTTTCCATGACCGCCGTTCTGCGGGACGAAGCCACGTAGAGCATGGGTATGCCAGGCGGGTTCATGCGGTTGCTCTGGGTCGCAAACTCGACAGGCGGCGTGCCGTATTCATTGGCCAGCTCCCGTCGGTCCGGCGGCAGATTCGTTCGCGCACGCCAGAGGGACGTGCCCTCCTCTATTTCCCTGACAAGGCCCATCTCCCGGCTTGCGCTTGCGATCGTGGCGAGCAGCGAAGCCGGCGTGTATGAATCGACATCGTCTGATCCGGTGCTGTGGAAAAAGAAGCGGCGCCTGTGCTTCACCGTCTCGCAGAAGCTCTCCCAGCTAGTCAGCAGCGCCTGATCAAGATCCAGGCAGGTCCAATCGTGGTCGCACCATGTCTCATCCGGAAGCGCGTGCAGCAAGGCGTAGAAAAGCTTTCCCTTGTGGTCCCGCGGAAGGGAAAGCGCGATCTCGTCTCTGAGCAGGTCGTAGGTGTTCAAGGCGTTGGGCACTCTCGATGGCTGGGCCTTGCTGTCGTTCCTCGAGACCCCGCACGGCGGACTGGATGGGGCCACGCCTCGCCAGGCCCTGGAGCGAGGCCAAGCTGATCGGGTTTTGGCGTTGGCCAGCGCGGAGGGTTTCTGACCCTCCGTTATGAACCTCGATACCTTCGAAGGAACTCCACCTTTTCTGCTGAACCGGCACCGAGTCCTCTTCCGGATCCAACCGGCCCGTGCGCGGCCGGGCAGCCCGGCCATCGGCGCCTTGCGAGTGGCGCGAGCCAGCAGCCTCGCGGGACGCTTCAGCATCCCTGACAGGCGGGTCGCGTATTTCGCCGACTCCCAGGACACGGCGGGCTACGAGGTCTTCGGCCGCCGCGAGCAGCAGTTCATCTCACTGGAGCGGCTGCGCGCTGGCGAGTTGCTGTGCGCTGAGCTGGCCGACGACATGATCCTGCTGGACCTGACTCAGCATGCGGCGTCATACCCGGTGCTGCAGTCGACGCGCTACTCCCCGACGCAGGCGCTGGCTGCCGAAGCCGCCAGCGCAGGCTTCGATGGGATTGCCTACCGGTCGGCACAGCAGCACGGCGGCACTTGCTATGCCATGTTCGAACACACATTTGCTCATGTACGCGCCCGCTGGCGGCAGCGCCTGGTCCAACCTAGGACGGGAAACTCGCACCGTCTGGTGGTCACGGTGGCCTCGGGCGCTCAATTGCCCCTTGCGTGAGGCTCGCGCTTTACCGCGCCTGCGCCATCGTAGTCAACGGCCGGGGCCATTCGGGCGCCGGTGCTCGGATTGCGTGCGCACATCCCCATGGGCCTGGCATGCCCTCATGTCGCTTCGTTGCATCAGCCTCGCCGATTCCGCCCTGCTACATTCACCGGCGAGGACGGCTAGCCGGCCTCCCTGCTTTTCCTCCCTGAGCAGGAGCCTGGTCGTGATGACAGCGATAAGGCTTTGCAGCCCCGGCATTGCGTCCGGGGTTTTCTTTTTTCTTTTGTGCGTTCAGGTGCGGCGCAGGTTGAATGCGGCGGCAAATGGGCGCCGGTCAACGTCCATCGCAAAAGGGAATCGGTGGCGACAAATGGTCTTGCAGGCCAGGACGTTCCTGGGCAAGTTGGAGGCGGCGCTCACGGAGTTCCGGACCCTCTAGATCCTGTGCGCGCTTCGTACGCTGGACGGTGATCCGGAAATCAACGCGCAGGGAATACGGGCGCCGGCAGCGACCAACCCGTTTCGCCAAGATCTGCCGGTCCACGTGCCTGTACGGGCTCTGGCTTGAGGCGCGGCCCGTCGTCGGGAAGAAGGCGTCAGGGGCGGCTCTGTTTTTCGCGAGCTTCGTCGTTGCCGTGTTGATGCTGCCCGCCATGGTGATGTCCGAACAGGTGCATCAGTGGGCATGCCAACAGGAAGAGGTAGGGAATCGCCTGTGTGAAGTGCGTGAGATGCTCGGTCAGCAGTAATACAGGCCAACGAGGCCGGCGACGAGCATGAAGGCGCCCGCTGGCGTTTGCCATACGGGCTTACGGGATGGCTGCATGTCGTCCATGGCATGTTCCTATCGTTAGTTGCACGGTGAGCTTCGTTCCAAACAGTCGAAAGGTGCTTGATCCGCGTCAACGCAGATGCTGGCAACGCGGATCGATGCCCCTGAGATCAACGACTGCCGCAACCGCAGCAACCGCCGGACGCTTTGGCAGCCACCGGGGCGGTCGCCGACGCGACTGGCGTCGGGCTGTAGCCCGCGTCCTTGATGGCATCGGCCAGTTCTTCCGCATCCGCAGAGCTGGAATCCACCTGCACTCGATGGGCCGCCAGGTCGATGGCTACCTTGGCGTCCTTATCCACGCCCTTCAGCGCTCTGGTGATGGTGCTGACGCAGTGGCCGCAAGTCATGTCGTTCACTTCGAAGGCAATCATGGTGTCCTCCTGGGACGGTTGGTGGTGACAGCTGCACTTTCGAGCCTCCCACAGTTGGAACGTCAATCTGGACGTTTGAAGAATCCATCCAGAAGTCAGATAAATTACACGGCCTATTGACCTTGCCAACGTGGGAACCTTGACGATGCCTGAATTGAACAGCATTTGAGGTCCGCCATGAGCATCGCTGCACTTTCAAATCCACATGACATCAAGCTGCAGGTGACTGGCATGACCTGCGCTTCATGCGTTCTGCGCGTCGAGAAAACACTTCGCGCGGTGCCGGGCGTCCAGACGGCCAGCGTGAACCTTGCAACCGAGGAGGTCACGGTCGATGCCGACGGGTCCGTGGGCGCGGACGTGCTCGCCGCCGCCGTTCGCAAGGCAGGCTACGACGTTGCCACCGCGGAGACCGTGTTGCAGGTCGGAGGCATGACCTGCGCTTCGTGCGCCGGTCGCTTGGAACGGGCTCTGCTGAAGGTGCCGGGCGTCTCCAGCGCCTCGGTCAACTTAGCCACGGAGCGGGCGACGATCCAGGCGCTGTCGACCGTGCCTGTCGCCGTACTCAAGGCTGCCGTGGACAAGGCGGGATACGCGGCCAGCGATTTGAAGAATGAAGTGGCCCAGCCCGTCCGCAGCGGTGCCGATTGGTGGCCTGTGGCGGTGAGTGCTGGAATGACGTTGCCGCTGATCGTGCCGATGGCGCTCCAGCTCTTCGGCATTGAATGGATGCTGAACGGCTGGCTGCAGCTGGCGCTCGCGACGCCGGTGCAGTTTTGGCTGGGCTGGCGGTTCTATCGCGCTGGCTGGAAGGCGGTGCTGGCAAAGACCGGCAACATGGACCTTCTCGTCGCCCTGGGCACGTCGGCGGCCTACGGCTTGTCGATCTACCTGCTCGTCAAGCATGCCGACCATGGCATGCCGCATCTGTACTTCGAGGCGTCCGCCGCCGTCATCACGCTGGTGCTGTTGGGCAAGTGGCTGGAGCACCGCGCCAAGCGCCAGACCGCCGATGCGATCCGTGCACTCAATGCCTTGCGGCCGACCATGGCCCGCGTGCGCCGCGGCGGCGTGGAGTCGGATATCCCCGTCGAGCAGCTGCTCATCGGCGACCTGGTCGTCGTTCGCCCCGGTGACCGGGTCTCCGTGGACGGCGAGATCACCGAAGGCCGCAGCCATGTCGACGAATCCCTGATCACCGGTGAAAGCCTCCCCGTTGCCAAGAACGTCGGGGACAAGGTCACTGGAGGCTCGGTCAACGCCGAAGGCCTGTTGATCGTGCGAACGACCGCCGTCGGTGCCGAGACGACGCTGGCCCGCATCATCCGCATGGTGGAGTCGGCCCAGGCCGCCAAGGCGCCGATCCAGCGCATCGTCGACCGGGTTAGCGCGGTGTTCGTGCCGGTGGTCCTGGCGATCGCCCTGGCCACCTTCCTCGGCTGGGCAGTAGCGAACGGAGACTGGGAAGCGGCCCTCATCAACGCCGTGGCGGTGTTGGTCATCGCATGCCCCTGCGCCCTCGGCCTGGCCACACCCACCGCCATCATGGCCGGCACGGGCGTGGCGGCCCGCCACGGCATCCTCATCAAGGACGCCGAGGCGCTCGAAGTCGCGCACTCGGTGACGGTCGTCGCCTTCGACAAGACCGGCACATTGACCGAAGGCAGGCCTTCGCTTGCAGCGGTCGAGCCCGTCGAAGGGGTGAGCCGCGACGACGTGCTGCGCTTCGCCGCTGCACTCCAACGATCGAGCAGCCACCCGCTGGCCCTCGCGGTCATGGACAAGGTGCGCGAAGAGCGCCTGCCGGTCCCCGAAGCCCATCAGGTCGCGGCACTGCCCGGCCGAGGCGTCGAAGGCGTTGTGCGCGGCCAGAAGATCGCCCTGGGCAGCACCCGCCTTCTGCGTGAACTGGGGCTGGAAGAAGGCGCGGCGCACCCTGCCGCTCGCCGACTGGAAGCCCAAGGCAAGACGGTGTCGTGGCTGATCGGCTCGGAGGGCGATCAGCGACGCGTGCTCGGGCTCTTGGCTTTTGGGGACACGGTGAAGGTCACCGCCGGCGCGGCCGTGGCTCGGCTCCATGAGCTGGGCATCCGGACGGTCATGTTGACGGGAGACAACCGGGGCGCCGCGGAAGCCGTGGCGAAGCAGCTTGGCATCGACGAAGTCCGCGCCGAGGTACTCCCCGGAGACAAGGCCGACGTCGTCAAGGCGTTGCGCGATGCCGGTGAGGTGGTGGCCTTCGTCGGCGACGGCCTGAACGACGGACCGGCACTGGCTGCCGCCTCGGTGTCGTATGCGATGGCCGGCGGCGCGGATGTGGCGACCGAGACCGCAGGCATCACGCTGATGCGCGGCGACCCGCGCCTGGTGGCGGACTCGCTCGACGTGTCTCGTCGCACCTACTCGAAGATCAAGCAAGGCTTGTTCTGGGCCTTCGGCTACAACGTGCTGGGCATCCCCCTGGCGGCGCTGGGCCTGCTCAATCCCGTCATCGCCGGCGCAGCCATGGCCTTCAGTAGCGTGAGCGTCGTGGCCAACGCGTTGACCCTGCGTCGCTGGCGCGGCGCGGCCGACACCCCTGCAGCTTGAATCCCGACCAGACAAGGACCACAGACATGAGCATGAATATCGGCGAAGCGGCCAAGGCCTCGGGCGTGTCGGCCAAGATGATCCGGCACTACGAAAGCGTCGGGCTGTTCCCGGAAGCCGCACGGACTGAGTCGGGGTATCGGCAGTACACCGACAAAGAGGTCACCACGCTGCGGTTCATCCGCCAGTCGCGCGACCTGGGCTTCTCCATCGAGCAGATCCGCGAACTGCTCGGCTTGTGGCAAAACCGCAAGCGCCCGAGTCGCCAGGTCCGGGCATTGGCTCAGGCCCACATCGTGGAGCTAGACGAGAAGCTCAAGGAACTGCAGGCCATGAAGGCCACCCTTGAGCACCTGGTCCACTGCTGCCACGGCGATGACCGTCCGGATTGCCCCATCATCGAGACGCTCGCTCAAGAGACACCTGAAGTCCCGCACGTCGCCCATGGCAAGACCGCAGGCCTGCGGCCAGGTCGTCACGCTCAGAAGGCAAGCTAGGGGTACGAGTGGACCGCCCGATGATGAAACCAAGCGCTACTCACCCTTGACCTTGTCACAGTGACAAGGTTTAAGATGTTGATTGAGGCCGAAAGTGCCTGGAGAGACTAGGCGCCTACCGCCACCTTCGCTCTGACCGTGAAAACCGTTCGAATCTGCTTCCTGCTGCTGATGGCCATCCTGCTCCCGATCCGGGGTGCGGTGGCGGCGTCCATGCTTTGCGAGGTGGGCGGCTTTGGCATGCAGAGCGAGTTGCCTATCGGCGAGCACGATGACCACGCCGGCTCGCATGAGGCGGCGCATGACCATCATGCGGCGGCGCACGACCACGAAGGCGCCGGTCAGCATGAGGGCCACGACCACGGTGCCGGGAACAAGTGCAACATGTGCTCGGCCTTCTGCTCTCTGACGCCCTTGGTGAGCGACGCTCCCAGGTTGCCTGAGCCTGCAGCGCTTCCCAGCGTCAGGTTCCCGGACTTCTCCACACCGGCGCCGAGCTTCCTCTCGGACGGCCAGGAACGTCCTCCCCGAACCATCTGACCCATCAGGGCCTCCGAGGGAGGTCTGATTGGGCTCGTGCGTCCGCCAGGCGGCCGGCGCGCGAGAGTCCCTTGGCTATGGCGATGCCGAGCCGATGAACCAAATGGTCTCAAACAATGAACAACATCTTCTTCAGGCTGCTGCCTGCGGCGGTGCTGTGCCTGCCGCTGCTTGCGGTCGGCCAGACGGGTCGAGCTGACCCGGCAGCGGCGAAGGCATCAGCGCCCGCGCTGCGCTACCAGTCCGCCTTTGCCGACTACAAGCCCTGGCAGGACGCCAGCCCGGGCGACTGGCGCGCCCTCAATGACGCCTTGCGTGCACAGGCCGCCGGCGGCAGCGGGCATGCTGGACACGCTATGCCAGCCATGCCGGCCGCCGCGTCGGCCCCAGCGCCCAGCGCGTCAAAGCCTGTCATGCCGCACGGCGCGCACCACCAGCATGGAGGCAAGCAATGATGAAGCTGACCTCCGCCGCGTCGGCGGCCCTCCTGCTTGCAGGCTGTGCGTCGTTTTCGCCCGATGGCGGGGCGGGCAAGGTGTCCGAACTGACGAAGGAGCGCACGGGCCAGAGCGTCACCCTTCAACGGTCCGAGTCTGACGTGGATACCGCCAGCGGCCGCGTCGCCGAGTTGCTCAAGCAGCCCTTGACGGCGGACAGCGCCGTCGAGATTGCGCTGTTGAACAACTGGGGCCTGCAGGCAAGCTTTTCGGAGCTGGGCATCGCCGAAGCTGACCGGGTGCGTGCTGGCCGGCTGGCCAACCCGACCTTTTCCTTCGGCCGACTCAGCGGGCACGGCGTGACGGAGATCGACCGGTCCGTTGTGTTCGACGTCCTCGGCCTGTTGACATTGCCCTTCGCAAGCGAAGTGGCGCAGAGGCAACTCGAGCAGGCACAGTACCAGGCCGCATTTGACGCTGTCGGTGTGGCCGCTGAAGCACGCAAGGCGTTCTTCAGTGCGGTTGCAGCACAGGACCTCGTGGGCTACTACGAGCAGGTCAAGGACGCAGCCGACGCGTCCAACGACCTGGCGCGCCGGATGCTGCAGGCAGGCAACTTCAGCAAGCTTGCCCAGATGCGCGAGCAGGCCTTTTATGCCGACGCGACGAGCAATCTCGCGCGGGCCCGCCATCAGGCGGTTGCAGAGCGCGAGAGGCTGGTGCGGGCGCTTGGCCTGTCGGGTGACCAGCTCGCCTTCAAGCTGCCCGAGCATCTGCCCGACCTGCCTAAGTTGCATATCGAGCCGAGGGACGCCGAACAGACCGCCATCGACAAGCGCCTGGACGTGCAGATGGCCAAGCGCAGCGCTCAGGCCACAGCCAAGTCGCTCGGCCTGACGCGGGGCACCCGCTTCATCAATGTCCTGGAGGCCGGCTACACGAATAAAAGCCAGACCGGCGAGGCGCGCCAAAACGGCTACGAGATCCAGTTGGAGCTTCCGCTGTTCGACTTCGGCGCGACGCGCATGGCCCGGGCTGAGGCGCTCTACATGCAGGCGGTCCACCGGACCGCAGAGGTCGCCATCAACGCACGATCGGAAGTGCGGGAGTCCTACTCTGCCTACCGGACGGCTTTCGACCTGGCCAGGCACTATCGCGACGAGGTCGTTCCCCTTCGCAAGCGGATCTCGGACGAAAACCTGCTCCGCTACAACGGGATGCTGTCCAGCGTCTTCGAGCTTCTCGCCGATGCCCGCGACCAGGTGATGACCGTCACTGCTGCCATCGAAGCCCAGCGTGACTACTGGATTGCCGAGACCAACTTGCAGACCGCGTTGACCGGCCGCTCACCGGGCGGCAGCGCCGCCAAAGGCCCTGCCAAGAGCGCAGGCGCCGAGCCCGCCGGCCACTGAAAGACCCCGACATGACCAACCGCAGAACATTTTTCAGGGCAGCTGGCGCCACCTTCCTGGGCGCCGCTGCCGTCAGCCGCGTGGGCGCGGCCTCGCTACCCGAAGCCGTCATTCAGACGGCTGCGAACACGCAGGTCCCACCTTCACCGCCGAATGGCCGTCCGTTCAATCCACTGGTGACCCTCAATGGCTGGTCACTCCCCTGGCGCATGAAGGATGGCGTCAAGGAGTTCCACCTGGTGGCCGAGCCGGTGGTGCGCGAGATTGCCCCCGGCATGAACGCCAACCTCTGGGGCTACAACGGCTCCAGTCCCGGTCCGACGATCGAGGCCGTCGAAGGCGACCGGGTACGCATCTTCGTCACCAACAAGCTGCCTGAAGTGACGAGCGTGCACTGGCACGGCATCTTGCTGCCCTCGGGCATGGACGGCGTGACGGGGTTGACTCAACCGCCTATCGCCGTGGGCAAGACCTTCATGTACGAGTTCGTGCTGCAGCGCCCGGGCACGCACATGTACCACCCGCATGCCGACGAGATGACGCAGATGGCCATGGGGATGATGGGCTTGTTCATCATCCACCCCAAGGACCCGAAGCAGTACCGCGTCGATCGCGACTACGGCTTCATCCTGAACGCCTATGACATCGAGCCGGGCAGCGCCACGCCACGTGTGAACACGATGCTCGACTTCAATCTTTGGACGTGGAACAGCCGAGCCTTCCCCGGCATCGACCCCTTCGTTGCACGCACAGGCGAGCGGGTGCGCATCCGGGTTGGCAACCTGACGATGACCAACCACCCGATCCACATGCATGGCCCCCACTTCGAGGTGACCGGCACGGATGGTGGCTGGGTGCCCAAAAGCGCCCGTTGGCCCGAGGTCACGACCGACGTCGCCGTGGGCCAGATGCGCGCGTTCGAGTTCGACGCTGTCGCTGGCGACTGGGCCATCCACTGCCACAAGAGCCACCACACCATGAACGCGATGGGGCACAACGTCCCGACCATGATCGGTGTCGACCACACCGAGGTCGCCAAGAAGATCACCAAGCTGGTTCCCGACTACATGGTGATGGGCGACAAGGGCATGCACGACATGGCCGAGATGGAGATGCCCATCCCGGACAACACGCTGCCGATGATGACTGGCACAGGCCCGTTCGGTCCGGTCGGCATGGGCGGCATGTTCAGCGTTGTGAAGGTGCGCGACGACGTCAAGCGCGGCGACTACACCGACCCCGGTCCCTACAAGCACCCCGCGGGCACGCTGGCCAACGAATACACCGCCGACATGCCGGAGCCGGCGCGCGCCGCTGCGCCCAAGAGCGACACCAAACCCCTGCAAGTCCGCAAGCCCAGCGGACACCAAGGCCACTGAAGGAAACACGAATGAAGAAGCTACACGTTTTGACACTGGCCGCGCTCGTCGCCGCATCATCAGCCGCCATCGCCCACGGTGATGAGGAGCACGCCAAGCCGCGCAAGTTCGACCCGGCCAAGGTGGAGGCCACCGACTTTGGCCAGGAAGGCAACCCCAAGAAGGTCGCACGCACGATCAAGGTCGACATGGCCGACAGCATGCGGTTCACACCCGCTGACGTGACCGTCAAGCGCGGTGAGACCGTCAAGTTCGTTGTGCACAACGGCGGCCAGGTCCTTCACGAGATGGTGCTCGGCACCAAGAAGGCGATTGCTGAGCACGCCGAGTTGATGAAGAAGTTCCCGGACATGGAACACTCGGACCCGAACATGGCTCACGTCAAGCCTGGCAAGAGTGGCGAAATCGTCTGGCAGTTCACCAAGGCTGGCGAGTTCCAATTCGCCTGTCTGCAGCCGGGGCACTTTGAAGCCGGCATGGTCGGCAAGGTGACGGTCAAGTGAAGCGCCGCTTTGCACTGACGGCACTCGCCGCTGGTGCCGTGTCGCTTGCGCTGCCGGCACTCGCCGCTGCCAGCCTGCCTCCCGTGGACGTCTACAAGAGTCCGACCTGCGGCTGCTGCGGCGCTTGGGTCGACCACCTGAAGGCAGCCGGCTTCTCCGTGAGGGTCGTGGAAGTCGACGACATCGCGCAGGCACGCAAGCGCTTCGGCCTACCCGATAAGTTCGGCAGTTGCCACACCGGCGTCGTGGACGGCTACGTGGTCGAGGGCCATGTGCCGGCCGCGGAGATCAAGCGCTTGCTTTCTTCGAGACCTGCGGCCATTGGCCTTGCCGTTCCTGGCATGCCGATCGGCTCCCCCGGGATGGAGTACCCGGGGCGTAGCGACCCCTACGACGTATTGCTCATCGACCGAAAAGGACGTGAGTCCGTGTTCGCCCACTACCCCAAAGCCTGAAGGAGCCATTCATGAAGTTCAACCACCTCATTGCTGCCACCGCATTCGCGGCCACCGCCGTCCTCGCCCACGCGCAATCGGCGCCCGCGGCTTCTGCCGTGGATCACGCCGCACACCATGGCGCATCGGCAGCCGCACCGCAAAGCGATGGCGAGGTCCGCAAGGTCGACAAGGCCCAGGGCAAGCTGACCCTTCGCCATGGCCCCCTGGAGAACCTCTCCATGCCGGGCATGACCATGATCTTCAAGGTCGGCGATCCGAAGATGCTGGACAACCTCAAGGAAGGTGACAAGGTGAAGTTCACCGCCGAAAAGGTCAACGGCGCCTTCACCGTGACGGCCCTGCAGCCGGCCAAGTGAGCTGGCCTCCAGCGGCGGACTGCAGTAGGCAGAGGGAAATCCGTATGTAGATCTGACCTGAGCAACTGCCTCTCCTTACCGACGCATCGTTCCATGCCGCGTGAATCGCACCGGCAGAGATCGGTGCGTTTTCATTTCTGCCGCCGGCCATCGGGAATGACGGGACCGGACATTGCCGCAGGTGCCATGCCAATCCGGCCGCTTCGTCAACCAGCAACCGTTCTCGGGGAGTACCGACCAGATGACCGGATGACCTACGCCATACGGCCGGCACAGCGGTCAGCATGGCTGCGCTTGACGTTCAGCATGCCGAACCAGCCGAGTCGCCGCCACAATGGCGGCGAGGGAGGCACAACGCATGCAAGACAGTCTGGCCCTGCTGATCGACCATTGGAAGGCCGATCCGCACAGCACATTCAACAGCTGGTTCCTGTGGGAGGAGCGACTCAAGAACTTCCGCTCGATCCGCCGTGGCATCGGCCAAGTGGTCAAGGACATCGAAGCAGGCACCTTCGGCAATGCCTACCGGGGCTCATCACTGGAGACGGTCGTGGGCTCGGTCGCCGAGCAGCGCCAGATCTTCAAGGGTGCCGATCACGCCTTCCTTTGGAAGCCCAAGCTGCGCATCCCGGACATCTACGAGAACGCCGAGAACCAGCGCGCTTTTGCCCGGTTGCTGCATACCTGCGACTGCTGCGACACCGCGCAGGCCGTGGTGGAGGCCATCCAGCGTATCGACACCCTGCAGATCAAAGGCCTGGGGCCGGCGGTGGCCAACCTGCTGTACTTCATCCATCCCACCCTGGTCATGCCCTTCAACACGGCGATCGTGAAGGGCTACAACGCGGTCACCGGCGGCAACGTCAAGCTAGGCCGATGGGACCACTACCTATCAATGCGCGAAGGGGCGATCCGCTTGAACGTGCAGCATCGAACGCAGTTGTCGAACGACCTTGGCGCGCTGGCCGGCCTGCTTTTTGAGATTGGCTCGGGTCGCTACCAGGCGCCGCCAAGGGAAGGTGACGAAAGCCAGCTCAGGGCCTGGGAGGCAGACCTCGCCCAGGTTCGCGCGGAATCCGCAGCGTTGCAAAAGCAGTGGGCCGCCGAGCGCGAGAGCGACACCACTCACACGCAGATTCAAGGATGGCTGCGTGACCTCGGCAAGGCACTTGGCTTTGACGTCTGGATCGCCAGCAATGACCGCGGCCGTGCGTATGGCGGCGGCCAGCTGGGGGACGGCTGCATTTCCGACTTCACGCCGTCGGCCGGCAACGGTGCCGAAACGGTAAGACTGATCGACGTGGTCTGGCTTGAGCGAAACAGCGACCAGGTTCACGCCGCCTTCGAGGTCGAACACTCCACCTCGATCTACTCCGGCATCGTCCGAATGCTGGACCTGGCGCTCGGCACGACGGTCGGCGCCGGCAGCACGCTCTTTCTCGTTGCGCCGGATAGCCGACGCGATGACGTCCAACAGCAACTCCGGCGCCCGGCGTTCTCTCGCGTCTCGGAGCTGGGCATCCGTTACTTGCCCTACAGCCAACTTCAACAGCATCGGGAGGCGATGGCGCGGTTCGGATCCGGGCTCAAGCCGATGCTGGAGATTTCTCAGCTCTTGCACTGAACCGCTTCGGTCGGTGGCGTGCATTGAAAAAGACGCTTGACCTTGCCATTGTGGGAAGCTTCAAAGTGAACCCGTCGATTCAATGACAGGAGTTCGAGATGATCGCTTTCGAAGTCAATGACATGACCTGTGGTCGCTGTGTCAGCGCCATCGCCCAGGCAGTCAGGCGGGTAGACGACGCTGCCGAGGTGTCGGTCGATCTGGGGACCAGACGCGTCGAGATCCGCACGTCGGCGGCCGACGTTGCCGGCCTGCAGGCGGCCATCCAGGAAGCGGGTTATTCGCCCACGACCGCTCGGGCTGCATCCTCTGCTGTTCCTACTCGGGCAAGGGGTGGCTGCTGCTGCAGCCGTTGAGCCGGATGGCTTGACTGAGGTCAAGGGTTACGCAGGCATGCTCAGGGAGCATGAGCGCCATGAACCCATTCGTACCAGTCACTCACTACAGCCGTACTTGCGCCGACCAGACGGTCGCGCATACCTTGCAACCCTCAGGCGGGTCAGATGTCAGATCGCGATGACAACGGCGCGCTGAAGGCGGCAGAGCTGCTTTCCACGGCCGGCGCCGCAGTCCTGGGCGCTGGTCTTGCCCTTCTTTGGCCTCGGTTTGGCAATTTCGCCATCCCCTTGATCGCGGTCGGTCTGGTGGGGCATGCCGCGGGCATGGTCCTCAAGCATTGGCTGCAGCGGGGCCAGCCACAACCTGGCTGGAGCCATACCCTGGTGTGGCTGTGCTGGCTGGCCATGGCCGTTCTAATGGCCGGGCTCGGCTGGCGTGTCATGAACGGATGAATCGGAGAACAAGATGGACCATCGTCACCACGAACACATCTCGTCTGCTGCCACGCCTCCGGCGCCAGGTGGCGTGACGGTCTACACCTGTCCCATGCATCCGGAAGTCCGTCAGGATCATCCAGGTAGTTGCCCGAAGTGCGGCATGAACCTGGTGCCGGTCCAAGGCGGGGAAGGCGCGGCGACCACCTCCGAGCATCATGATCATCAAGGCCACGGCCACGGCCACATGCCCGCCCATGGCGGGCCGCAGCAAGCGCCGGCGTCCGGTCATGCCCATCACTCACTCGGTCCGGCCACTGCCTTGCGACCCGCAGCCGCAGCCGCGGGGGAAGCGTCGGGCGCCGCCGAGGCTGCACCGGCGGGCACGATCTACACCTGCCCGATGCACCCGGAGATCCGGCAGGATCACCCCGGCAGTTGCCCCAAGTGCGGGATGACCTTGGAACCGTTGATCCCGGAGGCGACGGCCGACGACGACAACCCTGAATTGCGGGACTTCACGCGCCGTTTCTGGTGGACCTTGCCCCTCACCGTGGTGGTCACGACGCTGGCGATGGTGGGCCACCGGTTCGGGATCATGGACCCCGCTCAGCAGAGCTGGCTGGAGCTCGTGCTGTCGTTGCCGGTCATCCTATGGGCCGGTTGGCCCTTCTTCGCTCGATGCTGGCAATCGCTGATCCATCGCAGTCCGAACATGTGGACCTTGATCGGCATCGGCACCGGGGCGGCGTTTGTGTACAGCGTGGTCGCGACGGTGGCGCCGGAGCTCTTTCCGCCCAGCTTTGCAGCCCACGGGCGGATCGGCGTCTACTTCGAGGCAGCGGCGGTCATCATCTCGCTGACGCTGCTGGGGCAGATGCTGGAGCTGAAGGCACGGTCGCAGACCTCTGCCGCCATCAAGTCGCTGCTCGGACTGGCCCCGAAAACGGCCCGTCGCATCGAGGCCGATGGCAGCGAGTCGGACGTTCCACTGACCCACGTGCACGTCGGTGACCGACTGCGCATCCGTCCCGGCGAGAAGGTTCCCGTGGACGGCGTTGTCCTCGAAGGCAGCAGCGCCATCGACGAGGCCATGCTGACGGGTGAGCCGGTGCCTGTGACGAAGCGGCCGGGCGACAAGGTTATCGGGGCCACCATCAACACGACCGGGTCGCTCGTGATGCAGTCTGAACGCGTAGGGTCTCAGACGATGCTGTCCCAGATCGTGCAGATGGTGGCGCAGGCACAGCGGTCCAAGGCTCCGATGCAGCGCATGGCCGACCAGGTCGCCGGCTATTTCGTGCTCGTGGCGATCGGCATCGCCTTGCTGGCCTTCTTTGGCTGGGGATTGTTCGGTGGAGAGCAAGGGTGGCAATTTGGCCTCATCAACGCCGTCTCGGTCCTCATCATTGCCTGCCCCTGCGCGCTGGGCCTGGCCACGCCCATGTCGATCATGGTCGCCACCGGCAAGGCGGCAACCCAGGGCATCTTGTTCCGCGACGCCTCCGCGATCGAGAACTTCCGCCGTGTCGACACGATGATCGTCGACAAGACCGGGACGCTGACCGAGGGCAAGCCGGCCTTCGATCGGGCTATTGCAGCGCCCGGCCTCAGCGAAGAGGAGGTATTGCGTCTGGCTGCCAGTCTGGACCAGGGCAGTGAACATCCGCTCGCTCACGCCATCGTCGACGCAGCGCGGACCCGCAAGCTCAACCTGGCGACCGCCGTGGACTTCGAGTCTTCCACGGGCATCGGTGTCAGAGGTGTTGTCGAGGGCCAGAAGCTCGCTCTCGGCAACACGGCTCTCATGGAGCAGGATGGCGTGGACGTGTCTTCGTTGCGTGCTTCCGGCGAGGAGCTGCGCCTGCAGGGCAGCAGCGTGATGTTCCTGGCGCGCGAGGGTCGCCTGCTGGGCATCGTGGCCGTGTCGGACCCCATCAAGGCAAGCACGCCCGAGGCCGTCCAAAGCCTGCATGACGCCGGCATGCGCGTGGTGATGGCGACCGGCGACGGCCTGACCACGGCGCAGTCCGTCGCGAAGAAGCTAGGCATCGACGAAGTTCATGGCGAGGTCAAGCCCGCCGACAAGCTCGCGCTGGTGGATCGCCTGCAACGCGAAGGCCGCGTCGTGGGCATGGCCGGCGACGGCATCAATGACGCGCCGGCCCTCGCCAAGGCCGATGTTGGCGTGGCCATGGGAACCGGTACCGATGTGGCGATGAACAGCGCGCAGGTCACCCTCGTCAAAGGCGACCTGCGCGGCATCGCCCGGGCGCGCGGGATATCTCAAGCCACCATCGCCAACATGCGCCAGAACCTGGTCTTCGCCTTCGTCTACAACGCACTCGGCGTGCCGGTGGCAGCGGGTGTGCTCTATCCCTTCACGGGCTGGCTCTTGTCGCCCATGATCGCGGCGCTGGCCATGAGCCTGTCCTCCGTCAGCGTGGTCTTCAACTCCTTGCGCCTGCGGGGTTCGCGATGAGCGGCCCCGGCGATCCACGTCAATGGCCACAAATATCGAGGCACCGTGCGGTTTGCTTGATCGTCATCAAGTCGACGCTCGACGAGCGTGCCTAAGCTGTTTCCATCGAAATTCACTGAGGTGTCCCTCATGAAACACGCTTTGACCGCCGCTGTGGTCTCGGTCTGTCTGGTCCTCGTTTCGGGCGCGGCACTGGCGCAGGCGACTGCAGCGTCCGCCCCAATGGGCTCCGCCTCAATGCCGCACGAATGCAAGTCCAGGCATGATCACGGCGCCGAACGCGGCATGCCTTCCGGTGCAACGATGAACTGCGCCAAGAGCGCCGATGAGGCGGCATCTGCCCCGGCCAAAAGGAAGGTCAAGCCTCACGACCACGCGAAGTTCCACAAGAACCAAGGCTGAGCCGAACGGAGCTAGGGACGATTGCACCCACGTGGACAACATCTCCGTGAGCGTCCACCGGTTCGCTGCCGTTCTACCCAAGGGTGATCGCAGACCACCTAACGCTCATAGACTGTGACCATGGCGCTGAAAAAGGCTTACCGACGCTGGATCGCGAGCGTACTCGCGGTGCTGCTGGTCTGCCTGCAGCTTTCGATGGCGTCCTACGCGTGTCCAGTATCCGCCGGATCTGGAACGGCGGTCATGGCTCGCATGGCAGGTATGCCTGACTGCGATCGGATGTCCCCGGGGGACAGCGAGCAACCGCAGCTCTGCAAGGCGCATTG
>ERZ724505.761-NODE-761-length-19395-cov-77.901603_pt1 | contig 19395 bp, 22 predicted proteins | sample MGYA00376038_ERZ724505 | MGnify/ENA primary metagenome ERZ724505 (study PRJEB28724, sample SAMN07190884) | wastewater metagenome | isolation source: effluent of sewage treatment plant in Hong Hong | place: Hong Kong | collected 2016-03-17 ...
CCAGGGCCGCGTAGCAGCCACTTGCCAGGGTCAGACACAAAGACAGCGGACTCGGCCAGCGCGCGGGCTTTGGCGCACGCCTGCAAGATCCGGTGCTGGTACTCCGAGCTTTCGCGCAGCAGCGTGTGATGCTCGCTCTCGGTGAGAAACTGACATGCCGCGACCTTGGGTGTCGAGCCTCGCATGATGGCGTCGCAGATCTCGTCTATCAGCTCAGGCTCTATCACCCTACCCTTTGAATACACCGACCTCGCCACCCGCCCAAGCGGCACGTCCTCTTGATCCCAGTACCCGCCCACAAGTGGCGGTGTCTCGTCGGAGAATAGACCCATCTGTAAACGATACACTTAGGCTCACACTCAAGCAACAAGACGATTAGGTGATTCACGGTACGTGATTTGTATCGTAGCTTACACCCAGGTCAGCGCACCAGCAGTCCGGCCATTTTCAGATTTTTCCGAATTTTTCTGATTTTCTGGAGCTGCTGAAATTCAATAAATGCACGGCGCGAGCCTCTTCTGTTGGTCGAACCAATCCCTTTGTCTAGGTATCTCGGATGCATATTAACGACCTCACCGACGACAGGTGTTTACAATTGTCGAGCTAGACAGACAGACAAAGGCCGGATCGAGATCTCGAAATCGGTGTGAAAACAGCGATCGGGAATTTTTTGAATATTCGGAAAAATCAAAAATCGGAATATTCGGGAAAATCAAAACAGCCCGATCTGTAAGATCTATAAAACCCTTTGTCTGTCTGTCTATCTATCTAACTGGCTACTCCCCCCGTCGCTGAGGGGGTATATTACGCATCTAAAATACCTAGACAAAGTAGACATTAGACGGTCAGTCTAGTCTACTTTCAGCACCGCTTGCCTAGCTAGACACTCAGAAACCTTGACACCGCTTGGGAAATAGTAAACACTTCGGCCCATGAAGCTTTCGATTTTCGATAGTCTCACCGACGGGGCGGCAACTCGTGTCACGGTAGAGTGGTCGGATTTGGTCGATCTGCTCACGCGCTTCGCTCCGACGGAGTGCGCACCTTGTAAGGGGAAACACTGTAAATCAAAGCAGGGTAAGTCATGGTCCCCTGCCACCTTTGTGGGCGACCGACGCGGTAACGCGAACGCTGAAGAGTTGTGCGCGCTTGTGTTCGATCTCGATGATCTTGCGCCGGGCTGGGAGTCGAGTGAGTGGTTCGCCCGAGTAGGTAGCTACCGGGCCGTAGTCCACAGCAGCCACAGCCACACGCCCGAGGCACCTCGGCTGCGGATCGTGCTGCCGCTCGAACACCCACACCCGGCCAAGCAGTGGCGCAAGGCGTGGCTTACCGCAGCGCTCGACCTGGGCGTGCAGGCCGATGAGTCGTGCAAAGACCCTGCCCGGCTCTACTTCCTGCCGACTTGTCCGGTGGGCGGTCCTGAGCCGATCGCGCTCGTTTCGGAGGGACCTTACTACACCTTCCCGAAAGCCGCAGCCCAGGTCAAACCTACACCCGTACATCATCGAGCTGAGCCCGAGAACGATGAAACCGAGTCCGAGCCGATCGATCCGAGCGCACTGCTAGGCCGTCTGGCCGAGCTGCGGACCGCAAAGGTGAGGCAGGGCAACACCGAGCACGCCGAGCTGCTGGACGCGATCGTGCGCGGTACAGCAATCGCAAGGCTCGGGAATAGGTCGGTGCGGATCAATCAGGCCGCAAGCCTTTGTGCCTTCGCGCTGCCGCCGGATGTCAGTGTCGACACGTTTGCCGAGCTTGTCACACCGGCACTTGCTCGCACCGAGCTGGGTGATGAGGGGCTGACTCACTGGCTCGGTGTGGCGATGGATAGCTTCCGGCGTGCGCAGGTCCGGCGCGCAGACGCGGACGCGGCGCGCAAGGCGCACGATGACGCTATCAGGGAGCGACTGTGTAAGATCGTGGTGAGGCCGGACAAGCTGGCTGAAGTTGACCCGGACACAGACCCGTTTGAGCAGTGGCAGGATCTACTGCTCAAGAGTCCAAAGGACGCCGTGATCTCGTGTGGTGAGAATGCCTTTGTGACCCTCCTCTTTTCAGAGGAGACGCGGAACACGATCAAGTTTGACCTTGTATCCAAGAAGGTCGTGGTCTGCGGCGGCCCGTTTGAAGGTGCAAGCGAGGGTATCCTCGAAGTCGAGGTGTGTGACTGGCTCCAGCGCCATCACGGGATCGGACTCAAACCGCACGACGTCGGTCTGCGCATCGCGCGCGTGGCCTGGGCCAATCGGTTCGACCCACTCGCTGACTATCTCAACAGCTTGCAGTGGGACGGAGTCGACCGACTGTCTGGACTCTTTGAGGACTATGCGAAGGTGAGCAGGCGCAGCCCGAGCGGCGAGAACGTCAGCAAGCTCGCAGACGTGTGCGGTCACAAGTGGGCACGGTCGGCAGTGGCCCGCGCGCTGTCACCAGGCTGCAAGGTGGACACCGTCCTGATACTTGAGGGTGCAGGAGGGCTCGGCAAGTCTACGTTTTTCGAGATTCTGGCGGGTGACTGGTTTTGCCAGGAAAAGATCGTGATCGGTGACAAGGATTCAAAGCAGCTTGCCGCGACTCACTGGATCTGCGAGCTGGGTGAGCTGGAGTCGTTCAAGCGCGCCGAGGACAGTGCCAAGAAGCTGTTCTTTGCGCAGCGGATCGACAAGTTCCGACCACCCTACGGCAAGGCCCCCCAGGACTTCCCGCGCCGCGCCGTCTTTGTGGGCACGACCAACGATCGGCAGTACCTCACCGACCGTACAGGCAATCGGCGGTACTGGCCTTTTGCGAGTACCGCCGATTTCGATCGAGCCAAGATCCGGCGCGATCGTGATCAGATCTGGGCTCAAGCGGTGGCAGAGTTTCGTGCTTGGCAGAGCGCGGGCGGTGGCGAGAACGGCCACCACTGGTGGCTCACACCGAGCGAGCAGACCGCCATGGATTGCGAGACAGAGGCACGCTTAAAAGACGCTCAGTACGACGGGCGTCTCATCGAGTGGTGGTTCGATCAAACACCTAACCGGCGACCTCTCTTTTTCACAGCGGCGGAAGCCGCAACAAAAGCTTTACAATTCCCACCAGATCGGTTATCACCTTCCTTGCTTTCCGAGGTCGGGATCGCGCTGGAAAAACTCGGTTTTGAACGAAAGCGGACTTCGGTGCTCGGTCGTCAGGTACGCGGTTTTGCACCGACCGAGGAGTTAAGGACTATCCCGCGACGTGGGCACGCTGTTCTACAAGAGGTGAGCACGAGCGGAACGTACACACAGAAGGGTGATGCTCATGATCAGGATTGAAATCAAAGGTTCGCGAGGGTCTGGAAAAACGAGGTTGGCTCACTTCATCGCGAACGCGCTACGAGCAGGTAGTCATGGTGCTACCTCCGTCACCGTGGACGGATCTGATAAACGGGAGCAGGGTAGTAATAACGTAACTGCTCAACACGTCAGCATCACAACAAGTAATAAACCTTAAGCAGTACTCGACGGAGGTGACAGATGATCGACTTGCTGACCAGAACCACGCACAGGTATGACCTTGACCCTCTGACAGGGCAGCTTCGGGACAAGGCCGTAGAGATCGGCAGGAAGGTACACGCGGCAGACGGCTGTGTGCGGTACTTGTCGAGGTCATACAGTAGCTTCATGTTTTGCCTGACGTGGCCGGATCACAGAGGCGACGAGCACCTGACCGAGTACGCCTGCCGCATACGAGCGACTGTCTGTAAGCCCTGCAAGCGCTGGGGTATCTGGTTTGAGGTGCGTCTTTCCGCGCCGGGGAGCGAACCGATCGACATCGGTCCCCCGCCTGCTTGCCCAACATGTACCTGGGCGCATGCCTGGGAACAGGCTTTTGAGGTGATAGCACTTGCCTGCTTGTCCGAGCCGTTCATCAACCTGATCAGTCGGATCGAGCGTGCTGTTCGTGCCGGTCAGGATCTTGACTACTCGGTCAACTATTGGACTGACCTATGATTCTGGAAAGAGTGTCAGTCAGTCAGATCGCTTCATTCGATCCGACTCAACCAGCGGGCTGCCCGCGTAGGTGGTGGTTTCGATACGTCGCGGGCAAACCGGAACCAGAGACGGCGTCGAAGTCCAAAGGCAAGGATTTTCACACATCGATCGAGCACTACCTTAAAACCGGCGAGGACGTGCTCTCGCCTGAAGTGAGAGCTGGCAAGCACCTGATCCGGCGCGGGGAACGGCAATACGTTGAGGTCCAAGTTCCTGATCAAGTGTTTCGCCTACATCTCGACTTCGCAGGCGTGTACCTGTCGGGTAGGATTGACCTACTCGACTGCGGCACTACCCATCTCGACGGCGAGGGTGCTGAAGTCAGCGAGGACGTTATCGAAGTGCTTGACTGGAAAACCACGTCGAGCATCGCCGCATACGGGAAGTCAGGCGCGGCGCTACTCACCGATCCGCAGATGGTGGGGTACGGGCTGGCCGTGCTCAACGCAGACAAATACGCGGATCGTGTCCGGCTATCCCACGTTTACTTTCAGACACGAGGTCAGAAGCTTGCGTCGAAGCGCACGATCGTCGCCACACGCGACCACCTGGAAGGTGAGCACAAACGCTTGACCGCTGTCGTAAACGACATGCGAGACATCGCCCAGATCAACGATGTGTCTGAAGTACCGAAAAACCTGCTCGCGTGCTCGGCCTACGGAGGCTGTCCCCACGCGAGTTACTGTCCGAAAACTGAAGCCGAACGCCTGAAGAACATTTGGAGAACCCCCATGAGCCTACGCCGAGCAACACCAGCACCTCAGACGCAAGTGACGCCCGCACAGCAGCCAGCACCTGTCGCACCATCAGCGCAAGCCGTACACACGGCCCCGGTGCAACCCGCCGCAACACACCGCCCAGTCCGTGCAGAGGTTGCGGCAAAGTTGCGTGAGGAGATCGAACGCTCCGACGACGAAGAGGGGTGCGCCGACTGTGGTGAGGAGCTGACGATCCGAAACGTGTCGCGACTTGTCGACGGTACAATCAGGCACATCGGTTGCAAAGGAGCGGCAGCACAAGTCGCACCGCCGGATCAGCCAGTGATCACACTGGCGCAGAGCTTTGAGCCGGTGCCCCCGGAAGCGATTCAGACCCTGCCGCCACAAGCGCGTGAGCTGGCTGCGCAGAACGTCGAGCCTCGCAGAGAAGCGGCGAAGCCAGAAGGTGCAGCCGAGGCCCCCAAGCGCGGCCGTGGTCGCCCGCGCAAGACCGCAACCGAATCTGAGTCACAGCCCGGATCGCTGCCAACGGCGGTCGAGCCCGAGCGCGCTGCCGTGCAAGAGGTCGAACACACTCGCACCGACATTCGACCGGCGCTACAGGCGCACGAGCTTGCGGATTCAGAGCCGCAGCTTCCCGCGAACCTTGTGCCCGAGAACACGATCCTGATCGTGGACGCTCTGGTCGAGACGTGCGAGCTGGTTTACGACCTGGGGCCGGAAGTCGATGCGCTGGCCGAGCAGCTTGCCCGCCAGCATAACGCGGCTGATCTTCGGTGCGCGCCGAGTGACAGTCCGCTCTCGTTTGGCAAGTGGAAGGGCGCGCTTGCCGCCGTGCTGCGTGCTGAGTTTACGCCGCGCACTTCCCTGTGCGGACTGCGCTGCCTCGGCGACGAGGTGCGTGAAGTCGCGGCTCAGGCGATCGCGAGCAAGTTCACGACTGTCGTTTGGGGACGTCGTTAACCATGCGTTCGTACGCCTTGCAGATCGAAGACCTACCCAGCACCGAGCAAGGCGTACGGCGCATCCGGCTGCGCGCTCACGTCGCGGGCCTGGGCACAAGTGACTCAAAGTTACCGCACATCAGCGGACGGATCTTTTGGATCACGCTGTCTGCACTGGGGGAACTACTTGATCTGCGCAAGCTTGTGTCCGACCTCAAACAGTACGGGCTGGCGTGCGAGGAGTACTACTGGACACCGCCGGGTCTGTATGAGTTCGTCGGTGAGGAGCTTCAAGCGCAGACGGTAGATCCTGAAGAGGTCGAGCAAGTCGCCGCGCTTGAAGCACTGGCTCGGCAGACGATGGGAAAAAGTGCATGGCCTCAATAAGACCGCCGTTCAATCCGAGTACTTCGCACGTCCCGGCGCTCAGGACGGTCACTCGATCGGGAGATCTAGATCGAGTGCTGTCGTTACCGAGGCGTCCGGTGCTTGACCTTAGCTCACCTGAAGCCGAACAACTCGTCGATAAGTGGACGGCCAGGCTTGCGCGCAAGACTACAAAGTGTGAGTGCGCTGCGCTCGGCTGGCCCTGTATCACAAGACTTCGCCCGGCGCAGGCATGGGCGCTCGAAGAAGCCGAACAGGTCGGAGGTGTGCTTGGCCCGATCGGTGTGGGTCATGGCAAGACCGGGCTTGATCTGCTGGTGCCGCTGGCCGTGCGCGGCTGCAAGCTGGCCGTGCTGCTTGTACCGCCTGAGCTGCGCGGGCAGATCGTCACAGCCTACAAGCTGTGGAGCCAGCACTTTCGCGTGCCCTCGATCCGAGTGGGCAGCAAGTTTGGCTGCATACAGCCAGGCCAGCCGAGCCTGCACGTAATCGCGTATTCCGAATTGAGCCGAGCCGAGAGCACGACGCTACTTGAGAGTCTGCGCCCCGACGTGATCATCGCGGACGAGGGGCACAAGTTACGCAACAAAGACACCGCGCGCACCGGGCGGTTCCTGCGGTACCTTGCGCAGCACAACGCCCGGTTCTTCGCATGGTCGGGCACCCTCTTCGGTAGCTCGGTCAAGCACGCTGCGCACCTGTCTGCGTTCGCGCTCCGAGAAGGCAGTCCGTTTCCGCTTGATCCCGACGTGGTCGATGAGTGGTCAGCAGCAATTGACCCGAGCGACAACCCCGCACCGCTCGGCCCGCTCCAGCGACTGCTTGCGGCCACAGGCGAGGGTGAGATCGAGCGCGCGCTGCACGTTCGGATCGTAGAGTCACCCGGTGTCGTGAGCACAAAAGAGGGTGCGATCGATGCCTCGATTCTGATCGATGAGAGAGCTGTTACCGTCCCGGCGGGCATCAACGAAGCGCTCGCGAACCTGCGGAAAACCTGGGTGAGGCCGGACGGGGAAGAACTTGTGGACGCGCTGGAGCTGGCGCGCGTTGCGCGTGAGATGGCCGCAGGTTTTTACTACCGCTGGATCTTCCCGAAAGGTGAGCCGGACAGCCTGATCGAAGCGTGGTTTCAGGCGCGTAAGTCGTGGCACAAGGAGGTGCGCGAAAAGCTCAAGCGACGAGAACCGCACCTTGACAGCCCGCTACTACTGGCGAAGGCCGCAGCGCGTTATCACCTGGGTGAGCCGAGCGACTTGCCGACCTGGGCAAGTGATAGCTACCTCGACTGGATCGAGATCAGAGACTCGGTTTACCACGAGAGCGAAGCCGTCTGGATCGACGATTATCTTGCGCGAGACGCGGCCAAGTGGGCGTGCGAAAACCGGGGCATCGTCTGGTATCAGCACGGGGCTTTTGGCCAGCGCGTCGCAGAGCTTGCAAAGATACCGCTGCACGGTGGGGGGGTCGGTGCAGAAGATCGGATTCTGGCCGAACGCGGCGACAGATCGATAGTCGCCAGCATCAAAAGTCACGGTACAGGACGCGACGGGCTCCAGCGGTTTTTCTGCGAGCAGCTTGTTGCAAACCCGCCGTCAAGCGGATCGGACTGGGAGCAGCTACTCGGTCGGCTGCACCGGATAGGACAGCCGCGCGACGAGGTTGTCACGCTCGCGTACAGACACACGCCGGAATACGCGGACGCGATCGACAACGCGATCAAGCAAGCCCGATGGGTGCAAGGCGTCGGCGGCAACTTACAAAAACTTTGTACCGCCAGCGTGATTTTCTTGACACCGTAAGCGAAGGAATTGTAAACAGTAAGTCATCTGGTGCCCGTCCGCTTGTAGTCAATCCGAGCGGTTAGCGGGTGAGGCGGCGGGCACTGGATGGCAGTCAAACACGAGCAAGAAGGGAAGTGAGCACATGGCATTTCGACCAGTAGCAGCGAAGCCGAGCAGCAAGAAAGAACCGAGCGTCTGGGCAAAGATCGCCGAGGCCAAAGAGTTCAAGAGCGGTGTGCACATCACGCCCGGTAAATACAGATTCGAGGTACAGCGAATGCTCATGCAGAAAGGGCATCGAGGCGTTTGCTTCATCGCGGAACTACTTGTCCTTGAGTCCACAAAAACCGAGGCAGCGTACGAGCCGAACGCAAAAGGATCGGTAGCTTCCTTCGTTGTCAACTTGACCAAGAACGAGTATGGAGCGGGGAACGTCAAGTCGTTTGTGAAGGCCGTCGCCGGTCTTCACGACGAGGCGTTTGATCCCGATCTTACCTACGGCGAATACTGCGCGCAAGGGTTTGAAGACGGCGAGCCACGCAAGGACATCGACCCGGCGACCTCGATGCTCGAGGTTTTTGAGAATGACATGGAGTGGGCGACCGGCGAAAGCCAGCCGTTCGGCCCGCAGAAGAACCCGGACGGGTTGATGTCCCCTGGCCGGATCGTTCTGTGCAACGCGCACAGTCAGGAGAAGAAGGACAAGCCGACCGAGATCTACACTCGGTGTAACTGGTCACAAGCGGAATAGTACACGGGGCTTCGGCCCCTTTCGAGCACGGCAGCGAATGCCTGAGATCACGGGTCTGGTTGGATACTCAATCTGCTCCTTTGGGTGGTCTGTGATCAGGGCTGTAGCGGCGCTTGGGTTCGAGTCCCGACGTGCTCACAAGAGGTGTCGTCGTGGTCGTGATCTACGCAATGGACACAGAGACGGGTCTTACGATACCCGCAAATCAGACTCCTGACATGGTCTGCTGGACAGGTTCGGACGGCACAACAGCCGACGGTCCGTTTACGCCGGACACGCTGGCGGGGAAGCTTGAAGAATGCTTACGCCGAAAGGTTGTCACGGCGTGGGCCAACGGCGTGTTCGACTTCGGCTGTCTTGTAAAAGCATGCCCGGAATCGGTCAGCACGATCTTCGCCCTCTATCGTGAGGGTCTTGTGTACGACGTGCTGATTGCCGAGCAGCTTGCAGCGATCGGTGAGGGGACGCTAGGTCGTGACCCTCGCACCGGACAGCCGATCCGGTCCGAGCAGGGCAAGCAGACAGGTGCTTACTCTTTACATTTCGTCTCATCGCTGCACTTGGGACAGGATGAGGCCAAGTATTCCGGTTTCTGGCGGAAGCGCTACAGGCTGCTTCGGGATGTTCCGATCGCGAAGTGGCTACCGGACGCGGTCGAGTACCCGCGAGAGGACGCACTTAAAACAGCCCAGACAGCACTTGCCCAGCTGGAGCTGTTCGCGTCTGGCCGGTACGCGAACTACCACGACCTAGCCGCTCAGGCTGAAACAGCGTGGTGTCTGCACCTGGGTTCGATCTGGGGGCTTCGCACAGATCCCGAGAGGGTTTCGATCCTTGAGGGATACGTTAAGGATGCGAGGGCTGAAGTAGACAGACGACTGCAAGCCCTCGGGTTTCTCCGCACGGACGGGACGCAGGATCAAGCGGCGATCAAACGTGCAGTGGTTCGGGCATACGCGCCGGACGCTGGTCGGTGCGAGGTGTGCCGGGGCACGGGCAAAACTCCGACCGGGAAAAACGGAAACGCTGTCACCTGTGTAGATTGTGACGGGACGGGGCTGGAGCTGACACCGGATGTGCCGCGAACAGAGACAGGCAAGGTGTCCAAGGATCGGGACACGCTGCTCGAATCTGACCATCAGGACTTGATCGACCTGTCGGAGTCGGAGGTGGTGAAGGTGGACGATACCTACTTGCCCGAGCTGCGCAAGGGTGTTCGTGATCCGATCTGTCCTCGCCCAAACGTACTTGTAGAGTCGGGTCGGGTTTCCTACTCCGGGCTTGTGCAGCTTATGCCCCGGCGGATCACTTGGCCGAAGGGGTTTGAGCCCCCGAAGGAACATGACTTCGGTGTGCGAGGTTGCTTTAAGGCACGCCCCGGCTACTACTACGTGAGTGTGGATTACGCGGCGCTGGAGCTTTGCACGCTGGCGCAGGTGTGTCTCTGGGTCGTGGGTCACAGCGAGATGGCGCAGGCCATCAACGAGTCAGGCGATCCTGGTCTGCTGCACACTCGGTTTGCGGCCTCGCTCGTCGGCAAGTCCGTCGACGAAGTGCTGGCGCTCCTCGCGAAGAAAGACCCTGCGGCAAAGGGCTGGCGGCAAGCTGCGAAGGCTGCGAACTTCGGATTTCCCGGTGGGATGGGCAGCGCGAAGCTTGTGCTTGCGAAGCGCAAGCGCAGTGAGGGTGAGACGATCGGTCGCTCGGGACGGATCTATCCCGGTATTCGTTTCTGTATCGCGCTTGGCGGTGACCCGGAGTGTGGCACCCAGCTCGTTACCAAGTGGCGAGGGCGTGACTATCCGCCGCTGTGCAAGCGGTGTGTCGAGATCGTAGAAAATGATCTTCGTCCGGGCTACTTCCGGCAGTGGTCGGAGATGAAGCCCTACTTTGCGTGGGTGTCCTCGTGCGTAGAGACACAGGGCGGGATCGCGTGTTTGTCACCGAGCGACTACGTGGACGGCGCTCCGCTCGTCGACAGGTACAGGGGCGGGGTTGACTTTTGTTCCGCCGCAAACAACGGGTTTCAGGCCCTCGCGTCAGACCTCGCGAAAGCCAGTTATCGAGCAGCTACTCGTGAGGCATACCTTGATCGTGAGTCAGCACTGTGGGGGTCGCGATTCCCGGTGTTCGCACATGATGAGATCTTCGGCGAGGTGCCTCAGAGCCGTGCACACGAGGCCGCGCACCGGCTGGCTGACCTGATGATCTCCGAGGGCGGGCGCTACACGCCGGATGTGAGGCTCGACGCAAAGCCCGCGCTGTCGATCTATTGGCTCAAGGAAGCCGAGGCCCGTTACGACGAGGGCGGAAGGCTGATCCCGTGGGACTTGTAGGCTGCGGCTGCGTGCCCTACACGCTTGTGAAAAACCGTTTCAACCTCACCGACTTGCGTCGGTGGTATGAGGAGCAACATGCGGAAGAAGAAGCTGATCTATATCGCGATGCCCTACACAGCAGAGACGCCGGAAGGGATCGAGCAGAACATCGAGAACGCGCGCCGATTCGTGCGCGAGAACTTCCCCTCTGACTCGGAGTTCTTCCCGGTGATACCACACAACGCCGGGATCGGTGTCGAGGGTTTGGGCGGTGAGTCGTACTGGTACGACGCGACCGAGTCGCTCATGCTGGCGTGCAGTGCGGTAGTGCTCGGTCCTGGTTGGCGCGACAGCCGGGGCGCTCGGAACGAGCTTTTATCTGCGCGGCGTGCAAGCATCCCTGTCATTGAAGCACAGCTTGTCGGTGACGGTCTTGTCGAGCGTTTGCGCATCGTAACGGATCGCAAGCTCGGCGATATGACCCTGACCGCGATCCTCGACAATCAGCAGCTACGAGAGCGTGTGCTACGCCGGATGATCCCGGTGTTTCACATGCAGATCACTGAGCGCTGCCCGAGCGTCGTGCTACCCGCAAACACGCGGGATCTTGCGTGGTCACTGCTGCACGCAATCTCAAGTGTGCAGCAGCTGCGCGAGGTGAGTACCGACACGCTTGATGCCAGACAGCTGCACACCGAGTGCCTGGACTATCTGCAAGGGCCAGCCCGATCGGAGGTGCTGGAATGAGAAATCGCCGTCAGCATTGGACAGACAGGCACGGGATCGTGCTGTCGATTGTAGTATGGGGGCTGCTGCTCATGATTCTGTCGAGCGTGTACGCTTCCGCGCGGTACCCCTCGTGCAGCAAAAACGAGGACTGCGAGGCGGGCGAAATCTGTGTGAAGCGCGAGTGTAGAGGGCACGGCCCATGAGGCTCACGATCGCGCTTGATCCCGGTCTGCGTGCAAGTGGCCTCGCTGTGTTCGAGGGTGCCGTGCTCAAGCACGCCGCGATTGTCCGTCCCGAGATCCATCACCGGGAAACGCTCCCGGCTGTCGTGACGATGTGTGAGGAAGTGATCGCTGCGATCGACACAGCCCGCGCGCAGTACAAGCACGAGGCTCTTGATCTGATCATCGAGTACCCGCAGGTCTATCAGCGAGCAGGCGGCAAGACCAAGGGAGATCCAAACGATCTACTACCGCTGGCCAGTATCTGCGGTGGTGTAGCGGCTGGCGTGGTCGCCGACCTCAAGCGTGCGGTGAATCCCTCGGACTGGAAAGGGTCTGTGGACGGTGATGTGTTCACCGAGCGAATCAAGAACAGGCTTACGAAAAACGAACTTGTGCGACTGCCTGTCGGGTCGCTTGCCCACAACGCGATCGATGCCGTGGGTCTAGGTCTTTGGTATTTGAACAGACTTGAACGAAGGCGTGTCTACGCGAAAGGAGCTACCTGATTTGAAACACACAACCTAACGAAAAAACCACCGCAAGAGGAGGGCCGCGCAAGCGGCCTTTTTGATATGAGACGAACACTACTGCTATCCCTCGCACTGACCGCAGGTTGTGGTCAGAGCCTGATCAAGACAGCCCGTCAAGCAGACGAGCAAGCCGCACTCGCATACCGAGCGTGCGAGCGTGATCCCAGCACTTGTGCAAAAGCCGGCACTTGCGTCGAGCGAGCGCTCGCACTGATCGGCGCTGTCAAGCGCCAGCTCGCGAGGACACCCGCACAGCGCATCAGTGACACGACCGTGCCCAAGCTCAAGCAGGAAACGGAGCAAGCATGCAAGCTGTAGCCGCACTGCTGAGTGCCCTCGAAGCGCTGATCGATGAGATTGAAAAACGACAAGCTGAGCAAGACGCACTTGCACGGGTTGAAGTCGAAGCGATCGAGCAGCGCGTCTCTGCGATTCAGGCTCGCGTCAAGAGCTTGACTCGGGAGACGTTTACAAATACTGTTGAACCCGATGAGGTGTTACCACAATAGAAACCCGATCGAGTGTGATCTGTGCGCAAGGCCGGACAGGGCCAGGGCTATCAGCGCTGTGATGAGGTTGTTGCGACGACGACCCTGCACAGCTTCGGATGTGGCCCGATTGCTCAACGTGTCGAGGGTCACGGCCTACAAGTGGATCGGCTATGCCCGTCGGGCCGCGCAGGTGCAGACTCGCACCGAGGAGTATGGCGAGCGAGGGCGTGGCCCGAGAGCACTCGTCTACTTCCTCAAAACGGAACGTCAGAGCGGCACGCGGAGTGCGACGAAGCACAGCGCTTGTTGCAATCCGGGCAGCTGATCACGATGTTCCCTCGGCGGTAGCTGCCCCCGGCGTGTCCGCACACCGGGAACCTGTCGACTTCCCAGACTCCAGCACCTGCCCGCATGCGCCGCCCGCAGTGGTGACACACTACCCAAGTGACGCGACCGCGCGCGTTACGTAGCCCGAAGGTGTCCACGAGCCAGGCCCGACGCCTTCGACGGTCATAACTCGATCCCCGTTCGTTGGAATTACTACTTGACATGACCGGCATTATCACTGCCTAGTGTCAGGAACACAAGGAGAAAATCACCATGAGGAAGCTGCTGACTCTTATCCCGTTCCTGTTTCTCGGATGCCAGCTCGATACGGCGGACATCAACACCACCGAACATGAAGCCGCGCTCGAAGTCGCGCCAATCGGTGCGATCCCTGAGTACGAAGGCGGGCGTGTGCTGCATCCGTGGCACTTCAAATCGCTGGCAAAGGATCGCTTTCCGGCTGTCGCGACTGGCAACGCCACCGACAGCCAGTGCTTTCTGGCGGACTCCTACTATCGCAAGTGCCTGATTCTTCAGTGCGACGAGAATCTTGACTGTGATCCCGGCGCTCGGTGTGTTGATGTGGCGCTGGCTTTCGACCCTGACGGCAGCACCGAAGGTATGACACCGTCCGGCGCAATGATCTGGATCGCACCGAGCGGTACTGTTTACCCGGTGCTGCACCTCGCGGCGTGCTTGAAGAAGTGAGGGCTCTGCTTGCGGTAGTGGCCCTCACTGCCGCATGTGATCACGCGCTGCCCTCGCGTTGCATACTTGACGGCGCAGAGCTTCTCGGGCCTGTCGAGCGCGGGCCTGAGTGTTCTGTGACTTTCGACGGGTCAGGCTCGGTGACTGGAGTGATCGATCTGCACGGCGAAGGGCTGAAGCTGTTCTTTGCGGACGGCTGCCCGACCGGTGTCCGTCGGGTGTTGAGAGTTGCGCCCGAGTGGTCCGAGGTTTTCACGCAACGCGAGAGTGACACGTCAGGCGAGCTTCTACTTCCTCCGACCACAGGGACGGGTTTACGGTTCGACCTGTCCGTCCAGACACCGACACACGTCCGGTGCCCGACCACCGTCTACATCACTGTCTACCGAGGACAAGCAGGTACAGACTAAGGACCACGGTAGCCGGGTCGCTGACGCACGCGATTTCCGCCGTGGTCGTGGTGTTGTTCGGTTGGTACACGCCGAACTTCGGCGTGCCTGTAGGGACCGAGCCGTCATACCCGGACACCAGCACCGCGTATTTGTTGTCGGTAAATGCGTCGGTGAACGTCACTACGATCGCGGTCCCCGAGATCGCGGCGCTGGCGACCCCCGCACCATCGAGCACGCTCACGTTACCAGCACCGTCGGTGACGATCGTGGCCCAAACGCGAGGCGTGTTGATGGGCCGCACCTGGTGCTTGATCGATGCGTTCGACGCTGGGTGCGTCACGCCATCGAACTCGACGCGGTTTGCGCGCATCGTGCAGGTCGAGCTGGTTCCCGCTCGCAGCACGACGTCGGCGTAAACCGAATCGTTCGTCGAGATCGCGCCCGTGGCTTTGAGAGCGAGCCCGCTGCCCGGAGCCACCGCCTCGATCGCGTTTCCGTTTGACCCTCCTCCGGTGGCTAGAAGACCGATACCCGAAGCTCCGCCGCCCGTGACAGTGCAGCCCGTGCCGCTCGTCGTACCGCCACGAAAATCACCACCGTCACCAGTCACACCGCCGACGCCGGTAACGCCGACACCGCTGCCGCTGCCCTGCCCAGCGAGTCCGGCAGAGTTTCCAGTGCCGCCAGCGGCTTGTAGACCGATCCCCCCCGCTCCGCCGAGGAACGATCCGCCGGGCGAACCTGAGCCGCCCTCACCGCGAACCCCTGTCACACCTGCGACCAGGCCGCGACCAAACACGCCGTAGGTGCCTGCGCCTGTACCTTCCCCGATACAGCCGTGCCCACCCGTCGAACCGCCTACGCACTTCGCACCCTCAGCCGCACCGTTACCCGTCGCGAGGATCGCTCTCGTGTTTAGGGTCGTGTTCGATACGATGACGCCTTCGGTGAGGGTTTGCGTCCGACTCCAGGTGTGAGGCTCCGACTCAAACGAGTCAAGCCACAGAAGCCAGGTGTAGATCTGGAGCCCCAGCCAGTTTTTCCACTGGGCAGGGGGTTTTTCCGCGACATCCCAGCCCACATCTTTTTTACCGGACGGGGGCTCGACGACGCGAGCAGGATCGGCAGATACGGTACTTGCCCACCGGGGCAGTGTTGATGACGCTGGTTTGATCACGGCAGTCTCCCGACAGGTGATTGACGACGCTCGAAGTAGAGCGCCACGGTTGGCTTGAAACTCTCGGCCAGGTCGACACAGGCACCGCGCCTGCACTTGGCCGGTGGTTCGCAGTCGCGATCTGCGCTGCACTCGCGGGCTGATGATGCGAGCTGCTGCTCGAACTTGACGAAGGCCAGCAGGCACGACACCAGCGCAGCCGCTGCAAGCAGCAGCACGAGCAGGCCGGACACAGGTGGTAGGTTCGCGATCTTCTCCCTCACATCCTCGCTCGGGGCTGCGAGCAGAGCGCGTGCTTTCAGTCGGTTATCGAGCAGGCGCAGCAGCGCGCCTGCAAACGCAAGCACTGACGCCACCACTTCCGGGTGGTCTTTGAGGTAGCCAAGCATCAAATAACTCCTACAAGCGCGCCGCCCGCGCTCGGGTTTGAGGTGTCGCCCCAGCCCTTGCCCACACTCCCCACCACCGCAACCATTGCACTGACGTTGTGTGCAAGGGCAGCTGGTGCCGTGAGTAGCTGGGTGCTGGTGCGCGAGGTGTATACGAGGGTTTCAGCTGAGGGCAGACCCTCGTCTATCGTGACGGTTCCGCTGGCCGGGAACGATGTTGCGTCAGCGACTGTGATCGTGATCGCGTTGACCGCTACTGGTGACGTGAGCGGTGAGGAAGTCGCGCACACAAAGGCGTCGGCGTCCGCGACGGTCTGATAGCCGAGCTGTGCGTCAATCGCCGCGCCTCGAACCTGGCGCAAAAACCGAGCGAAAATCACGATTTGTGCGAGGGTCAGCGAGACACCGCCCACGCGCAGAACGAAACCCGCCGGGAAATATTCCTGCAATTGAAGTGTGCCAGCACCGCCAAGCAGCAGCTTGAACACCGCGAGCACGTCCTCAATTGTTCCGTCGCTCAGGTTCGCGCGAATTCGTGCGCGCACTCGGATTCGGTAATCAGCGTCCGGACTTCCCTGTCTGCGCTCCCCGACAAGCTTACCGAGCACGTCGAGCACCCAGCCCTCGGCGGTATCAACCGAGCGAAGCGTGTAGAGCTGCCACGCGGCATCCTCAAGGGCCTGGTACTGAGTGCCGATGCCTCCGAACAGTTTGCTAATCCTGGGCTTGCGAAACTCCTCGGCGAGCCTCGACAGCAGGAACGCGGCCACATCGGAACGGTAGGTGATCGAACTCACGGCGTCCCTCCTGTGGAGCTGATTGTGATCCGGCTCGAATCGAACCGGGCAATCTCACGGATCGCGATCGGAAGGTCGGAGGTGCCGACCGGGGCCGGGGCAAATCCGAGCCGCACACCTGATACCTTGAGCACGCCGGGGACTTTGTAGAGAGAGGTTGATATGCCCCAAACGGTGGCATCTTTGCCGAAGGTGTAGCCATTCGCTGACGTGTGCCAGTCGAGGATAGCTTGCTTACACTGAGCATCACCGTCGAGCGGGTAGCGCCCGACATCCTTGATCAAGTCAAGCTCAATCCACACCAGCTTTTCCGTCGGTCGCGTGAACTTGACGACGTGCGGAAATCCGGCGCTGTCGTTTGAGCTACCAACGGTGTTACCGTGCGACTCGATGCCCGCGTCCTTCGTTGCGAGAACCGTATCGAACAGCGCTTGATCGTCGCCACCCAACACGATCGCCTCGATCGACTTGGGCGGAAGTCCGTCGACGCTGACGACCATCGTCGTGTTTTCAAAAACGACACAGTCAAGCACAGGGTTTGCACCGCCCTGGCCCACGCGCAGAAGCTTCGCTCGGATCGCGTCCAGCGTGCCGTTGGCGTTGCCCGTAATCTCGTTTTCCCGACGGATGCGCAGAGCCGCGTCTGTTTCAAGGTAAGCCCCGACCTTAACGTCAGCGAGGTTCCGCACACTGAGCCAGCCGGTGATCGGTGTGTCGATCACGGTCAACGTGCCGGTCGCTGCCGCATACGGTCCGGCTTCCACGGATTCGACCGCAGAGACACCGCTCGCCGTACCCTCACCGCAGTAGGTCCACGTCACAGACCCGTCAGCAATCACCGAGCCTGTACCGCTCGGCCCGCTACCAAGGGCAGCGCTTGTGCCCGTGACCGTGGCTTGGTAGATCCGGGCCGGGCTTATCCCGTTTGTCACACGGTCGCCGACGGCGTAGACCGTGGACGTGGCCCAGCTCGAATCAAGCGAGAGCGTGACAGTGGCGGTAGTTAAAAACCGCGCGCCGCTCGTAGCCTCCGACACACCGCGCCCGACAGTCAGCACAGTACCGGGATCGCCCGTCAGAACGACAACCCCAGAGCTTTTACGCTCCGGGTTTGGAAGGGTGCCGGTGAGCGCGCACAGTGCCACAAGCGCTTTCCCGGTAGCGTTGTCAGGATCGAAGCTCGACGACAGAGCCTGCATCACTTCCCAGATCTCGGCCTCACGATCCGCGAGCAGCCCGACAAGCTGCCCCGCCACCGAGTCGGGCGGGATCGAGCCGTCCGGCTCACTGCCGAGGCTAACCCCAAAAGTGTTCTTGAAAAGCTCGTCGAGTTCGGCTTTCGACTGAGCAAGTGTCTTCACCTCGAACCCGGTGAGTGTAAGCCCCGCCATTTAGAGTGTGATCCTTTCCGTTGACGCAAGTTCGCCGAGGTCGGTGGACGCTCGCCACTCGATTTGAAACTCGCGATTTTTCGCGTCGGTGTAGCTGCTTGCCAGGTAGGTCAGCTCGCGGACTCCGCGAACGCTGAGGATCGCGTCGCGGAAGTAGCCCTCGATCTCGACCACGTCAGGGTTTTTCACGAGGATACGCTGCCACCACGGCATGCCACGCTCGTCGTCGAGAAACCACTCGCCTTTGAAAAAGCGCAGCCGCAAGTTCGTCTGCTGAAGAACCCCCGGCGCGTCACCTGTGAGCACCAGTCCCAGATCGTCGGCGTACATATCACCGTCGGAATCAAGCCCGAAGTCCGTCACTCGTTTCATCGTTTCACCTTGATGGCGGTGGACCTGAAGTCCGACGGGCTGGGCGGTGGTGTACCCGGCGCGGACGAAGTGCCTGATGGTGTAGGGTGTGTGTGAGTGGCGAGCCAGCTGTGCAGCACACTGTTCAGGTGCGTCCACAGCGTGTCGGCGAGCGCTGCCGACTCAAGCTGCACGGGCAGGTTTGAACCCACACGGATCGCGTCTTTGTCGATGTGGATTTGTACGCCGTCGTCGTGGCCGAGCGTGAGCCTGTCGAGCGGGGCGCTCTTGAGCGGATGCCCGAAGTCACGCAGCCCCGGTATAAAAATTCCGTCCGACAGATCGAACCTTCTATCGTCCTCGGGATCGACAAGGCCACCACTCACAAGCCAGCGATCGAGGCTCGCTTGTGAGAAAATCAGCAGTCCCGTGGAACCCTCTTGGATCGGGAAGGTGAGACGCCAAGCGCCCGCGCCCGGAAATACGACAGGCACGGCTGGGACCACGGGCAGGGTGTCTACAGCGATCTCGGATTCCTCTGTCAACCTGCGCAGCTTTATGAGCGGCTGGACATCGGCACGCTGTCGAGTCTCATCGTACCTTGTGATCCGGCCAGGTAGACAGGTGTTGATCGACAAGCGGATCGTGTCCGCCAGCGTCGATAGCACTTCCTGTAGCGTTTGTGGTGTGTCGCTCATTTCGAGGGAAACCCTTCCGCTTGGGTGTACCAATCCCCACCCGCCGTGTCACCGTTGTGCTCGACTTTCCAAATACGTACTACGCCGGTGTGACGCTCGGACTTGATCGCGACTCTACCGCCCGGCCTCAAGTCAGCGTCGAGTAAACACTTAAAAGTGAGCAGTCGAGGGCCGCCCTTGACGACTGGCGATCCAAACTCGGGCGATCCGATAAGCCCGCTGTCCGGGGCCAGCTCAGGAATCTGCGGACCGATGCGCAGATCGTCGCGCTG
>ERZ724505.762-NODE-762-length-19391-cov-110.411305_pt1 | contig 19391 bp, 32 predicted proteins | sample MGYA00376038_ERZ724505 | MGnify/ENA primary metagenome ERZ724505 (study PRJEB28724, sample SAMN07190884) | wastewater metagenome | isolation source: effluent of sewage treatment plant in Hong Hong | place: Hong Kong | collected 2016-03-17 ...
ATCACTTACAAGCGAAATTGGAAGTAAATTCTAAGGACTACAGACGTATTGGCCGGAAAAGCAAAGATGATTTCCATGATATGATGAGACGTTTTATCAAAACATCTACAAAGAAGTTATGAAAGCATCCTTATAACGCCCAAAATAGCAAAAAAGATGTTGGAGCAGAATACAAACAACCGCCGTTTGCGCAATTTTCATGTTGATAAACTTGTCAAAGAGATGCGAGCCGGGAAGTGGAAAAAGACCGGCACTCCTATTCAAATTTCAGAATCCGGGCGATTATTAGATGGATAGCACCGACTTCATGCTGTGTTACAATCAGGTGTATCAATAGAGTTTGTGATTATTCGAGGCGTACCGGATACATCCAATGATGTGATCGATACCGGAGTCAGACGATCCGCCGGTGATGTATTCCAATACAACGGCATAACAAAGAATTACGCTGTAATTCCATCAATCATTCAATTTGCATACGCAATAAAACGCGGCGGCCGTGACGTTGGCACTGTTGAGGAGCTGACGCATCAGAAGCTCCTCGAGATCTACAATGAACGCGAGGAATTTTGGAATGATGCCACGACACTTGCGCAAAAGTACTATCATGAATGCGGAAAGCTGCTTTCGACGAGCTTGATTGGTGGATTCTATGTAGTATTTCACGATATCGACAAGGATGCTGCCGATAAATTCATGTATCAGCTCTGCACCGGTAAATCAATCACCAATGAAAGTATATGTGTATTGAAAAACAAGCTCTTACAATTAGCCGCAGCCGGTGAGAAGTTGAAAAAGAGCTACCGGAATGCATTTATCATCAAAACGTGGAATGCTTATCGGACAAATGTAGAGTTCTCACAATTGCGTGTGAATCAGGATGAACCTTTTCTGGTGGCGGTGTGATGGCACTCCTATTTTTATTGTTTGCGAGTTTCATGAAGCCGCAAGAACTTAGGGAGAATTTTTCGACGTGGACTCCTGATTTACTTACAGCATTGATTGCCGAAGTTGAGCCATTTGCCGCTAAATCCTCATCGGAACGAGTACGGAATAGCATTACGATATTGAAGGAAATTTTACAACAAAAGGAGATTACACATGGATAAGTCAATGTTGGCATTACTATCAGGATTTTGTATTCCGGCCGGATTACTCTTAGCCCTTCACAGTGCATCTAGACCGAAAGTGAATGATGTTTACAAATCAAGCCCCTTGCTACGCTATTTCAACATTGCCGGGATAAAAGTCAAAAAGATACCATATTCTTTAGAGGGAAAAGCATGAAGTACTTCCTTGATACAGAGTTTTTAGAAGGTCCGCAAAAGCGGCTGATTGGTCACACAAAGCCAACGATAGATCTGATTTCCATTGCGATTGTCGATGAGACTGGAAAGGAATTCTATGCCGTTAGTCGGGAATTCAATCTTAAAGAGGCATGGAATAGATGGCAGCCCAGGACTGGTCAAGGCGATCGTAATAACCATGAACTCCGGGAATACTGGATACGTGAAAATGTTTTGCGGCCAATCTTTGATGAATTCCTTGCAAAATATAAAAGTTACTACAGCTATTTACCAATTAGCGATGAATTTTGCTATAGAACTATGAAGTTCTTGTTGAAGGAGTTTGGTGATGATCAGTGGTATTTAGCCCTGAAGGTAAAAAATTTCATAAATGATGCAGTTTTTGCTAAAAAAGACGTTGATTTTTACGGCTATTATGCTGATTATGATTGGGTAGTATTCTGCTGGCTCTTTGGTACCATGATGAAATTGCCGGAGGGATTCCCGTGGTACTGCCGGGATCTGAAGCAAATAATGGCTGAGAAGGCATCCAGCTACAAGGGCTGGTGGATGAAAAATGCCAAAACACCCAAAGAGCGCCTAGAAATGCTGCAAAATCACCCAAAATATCCTAAACAGACCAATGAGCACAATGCTCTTGCCGATGCTCGCTGGAATTTGGAACTGTATAAATTTCTTCAATTAATCCCATAAAAACATGGCTCTAGATAAGTTCAAAATGTTCAATACTGCCGAGAGTATTGACTTGGCAGATATGAAGTTGCAACCATTGGCACATTTTCTCTATATGACTCTTCGTGTATCATTTCCAGGCATATTTGAATGCGGCCTTGGGAAGGTACACATCAGCGAAATGAAAAACATCACGAATTTAAGCGAAGAGATCATAAAAGATGTGCTGATACCTGAGCTGATACGTAACGATCTCATATTCTACGATAATAGCGTCGTTTTTATCCCAGGCACTGCAATAACCGAAAAGTTCTTCACCACATCACGTTTATTTGGTGATAATGGTAAAAATTTTCGGCCGGTACTTCTCAAAGCCCTCAAGCAGTGCGAAGGTGTTGTTTCTACAGCATCAAATTATGGAGGTCCTAATCTCGCTATGAAAAAATTCGTAGAGCACTGGGGCGCGGAGTTAGATTTATTGATCTCATGGTTTGTTGATAAGGAAGTAGAATTAAATCAGCTAAAGGAATCAGTGAACTTTCCACCGACTCCAGAACAAAAGAAGCAGATTTTGCAACTTACAACGACTCTAACGGAGTTCCGGCTGTGTAAAACATTGATTGCTCGCAAAAATTCGTACAAATTCGAACCCTTCGAAGCCCCTGCCGAACCCTTCGAAGCCCCTGCCGAACCCTTCGAAGCCCCTGCCGAACCCTTCGAAGCCCCTGCCGAACCCTTCGAAGCCCCTGCCGAACCCTTCGAAGCCCCTGCCGAACCCTTCGAAGCCCCTGCCGAACCCTTCGAAGCCCCTGCCGAACCCTTCGAAGCCCCTGCCGAACCCTTCGAAGCCCCTGCCGAACCCTTCGAAGCCCCTGCATATACCCATACTATACCCTATAATACCCCCCAGGGAAAGGGAGAAGGGAAAAAGGGAGAAGAAGAGAAGTTTCCTTTACCTGAGGAGAATAGGGAAGGGGTGTGGGGAAACAAAAATCCGGCGGTAGGGGAGTTCGCCCCGGGGCTCTCGGCGACTCTCGTCGTATCTGGGCACGGTCACACACTCGGCAGAACTGCGCTAAATGGGCAGGCAACGCCGATTTCAAGCCCGTCGCTAAACGGAACTAACCCTTTGCACTCAAAGGACTCACTCTCACAATCACAGCCCTTAGAATATGAATCCACGGCTCGAAGAATACAGCGCAAACATGCGGAGGAAGCTGCTGCGGCACAGCGCGGAGCAATTGCGGACGACGATATCGACGATCTCCAGCCACATCCCGGCTGAGAGCGTTCCGGCTACGCTCCTGACGGTAGAATTTGCCGTTGCTTACTCAACGTATCACTTTTACCGGAAAATCACTTACAACGAAGTTTTGCACGAAAAAACAATACAGGCACAGCTTGCTTGGCTTGCTGATGAACCTGACTCAATTGCTCCAATTTTATTCGCACTTGACAATGGAAACAAGAGCTTACGACCAATCGACCCATGGGCACGGCAACAGTACCGGCTACACAAGCCCGCTGAGCGCTACGCAATTCGGGTTCACAGAGCAGACAGGACCATCGGCAGATCTACAATCCACGATACAGTCTATGCCCCCCGCACAGAGCTCGGCATTGATCAGTCCGAAGAAATATTCCTTGAGCGTAGCGCAAAAAGCAGCGTGGCGAGTGATTGAGCTCTTACGGCCGCACTGTGTTCGCCTATCCGTCGCCGGTAGTATCCGCCGGGAAGTGGCACAGGTAAAGGATATTGAGATTGTTGCAATACCAATGCCATACACGACCGGATTGTTTGAGGATGGCCTTGCTACGGTGGTCAATCGATGGACAAAACTCAAGGGCGAATTGCAGTACGGAAAGTGCCGCTACACGCAGCGGCTTTTGCCAAATGGCATGGTGCTCGATCTCTTTTTTGCGTCGGCTGTGAATTATGGAATTATCCTGGCAACTCGCACCGGATCAGCGGAATACAGTCACCGAGTACTTGCCACGGAATGGGTGAGAAAAGGATACAAAAGTATTGATGGAAATTTGACAAAAGACGGTAAAATTATCACCGTTGCCAATGAAAAGGATTTATTCAAACGCTTGAATATTCCGTATTTACAACCGAAATTAAGGAATTTGTAAAATGTCCCTACGATCAATTACGCTGCTGGCTGCAATGCTTGGATTATGCGGCGGTGAATTACCTGACTACAGATCCGATTTTGAGCGTAAATTAACCCGTTGGAAAGATGCCGACCTACACAAGGAAATGGATCTGATAGATCAGAAGAAAAGCAAGCTCTCACGAGCTCAGCGCAATGAATTTTGTTGGTATTATAAACGTAGATTTCCCGGAGAGAGAAATGGATGATATTGAACGAATAAGGGCTATAGCTGCTAAAGCATGGCAAGGTGCCGCAAATGCTCATAGAATGTATCCACAGAATAAGCACACATTTAGCAATTACTGGGATGCAGCGGCAGGTCAGTTTGAAGAATTTTTATAAACTGACCAGACTCAAGTACTGGTATGGGTAAGTAGTGATTACAAAGGCCAGGCAAGATTTATTTCTTTTAGCCAGCCAACATTACGCCAGAATAATTCAGGCGTGTGGTATGATTATTCTGCGGATTTTAGCAAAGCGAGAATGATCTCGAAAGATGAATTTAATCAATTCGGACTCCAACCGGGAGAGCTGGGAGTGTTTGAATTACGGAGGGTAGAATGAGATTCTTTTGGTTACGATTAAAAATCGCCTGTAAAATTTTCTTCAACCTTAAATCACGATGGTTGTTTATAGAAATTTCAAATGAACAATTACAACAACTTGTGTCAAATGAAGACTTTAAAATTACTATGCACTTTCACAAGTTGAGAAAATATCTTGGCAGGTTATTAATTCAGCGTGTGCATATTTCGGAGGATGAGATGGTATTACTGAAGGCGGAATTTGAAGCAGATTATGATCAGCATTTACAAGAGGCAATAAAGTGAACCCATATCAACTATCCAAAAACTATTACCAGCTGTGGGATTTAGTCTGCCGACCCGGTAGCCCGGAAATTGTCTGCTTTGTCGATTTCGATTTTCGTGATGGCTCTCTCGTAAAACGAGATGTTTGTATTTGTAAAAGAGTCATCGGTGGTACCATACTTTTTTCTGTAAGAGGTGTATGCTATGGAGATGCACCGTTTACGACAAAGTGGCCAACGGACAGAAATTGGCAATGGCAAAAAGATCGATTTATGAATGAATGCCGGCGGATGAATGTAGAATGGATTATTCCACAACAAACTGAGGTAATAGCATGAAAATCCAGAAAATTTGGTACATCATAGCGGCGCAACGGCCACAAAATTTAATCCTGCATATTTCAGCAACTCCAATCACCGCGCACGAACTGCTTGGTGAGGAGGTCAGTAGGAAGCGATGCACGATAGATTATGAATGTGAGGAAAATCATCTACGGGATCAATTTGGATGGCGTAAATATATGGAAAAATGGATTACTCCACAACAAAATGAGGTGCAATAATGGATAATGAATTGATAATAGCAATTCACGAGCCAAGAGGCGGACTCAATGATTTTAATATAGTTACAGTCTGTAATTTGATGAATTTAGCGAGAAAAGATGAACGGTCAAAAGTAGAGATTTACTTGCAAGTGCTCAACGAATATGTTAGCTTACTTGGTGACGAATTGAATGATACAGTTGGCATGGCTTCAATTCATGGCTGGCAAAGTACACGAGTAAAACAGGGCAAAGATTTAAGAAAAAAAATAGAAACTTTGAAATGTATCTATGAAGAAAAGGAGCAGCCGTGAACATCGATCAATCATTACAAAAAATAGCCACCGAACTCCCAAAACTGTTCTTAGGGCAAGAGGTTAGAACTGAGAATGGCAGAGGGATTATAGTGAGATTGACAATGCCAATGAATGGGCTGTATATTTCTCCCGAAGGAACTATTGTCGTGGTTTGGTATGGCATGGACGATGATCGACCCGGTTGTTGGGTATCGCAAAGTTTTAGCTTACACTCGTTCATGCAAGAATTAGCGAATAATACGCAACCATGAGACACGGCTCACTCTGCACCGGCATCGGTGGATTCGACCTTGCCGCCGAATGGTGTGGATGGGAGAACATATTTCAGGTAGAAAAGGACGAAAAATGTAAGAAAGTGCTGATGAAAAACTTTCACAGCAAAGAAGTTGATGCTTTTGATTTTTACCCGGACGAGATCCGGACCATGTTATACTCAGATATTTACAAATTCAATGGCAAAGAATACTACAACAAAGTCGATATCATCTCCGCAGGATTTCCCTGCCAACCATTTTCCGTTGCCGGCAAACAAAAAGGCAAGAAAGACGGCCGCTATCTTTGGCCAGAAGTACTACGAGTTATCACAGAGGCGCGACCCCGTTGGTTTATTGGTGAAAATGTTAGTGGACTCTTCAAAATGGAACTCGACACGGTCTGTAATGACTTGGAAACTCAAGGATACACCGTCGAAGCGATCCTTCTTCCGGCTTGCAGTACAGACGCGCCGCACGCGAGGGAAAGAGTCTGGATTATTGCACACACCGACCGCCACGCACAATCAGAATTCTCCGAGTATGGTAAAGCGGGGAAGCGGATTTATTCCGACTCCAATAGCATCGGATGCGAAGCATCGAGGGGTTTTCACCGATCCATGCGTCCAAAAACGATTGGAGCAAGGGAAACAAGTGGGATTATCTCAAATGGTACACTCACTCCTGCCTACGCCAACGGAATCCGATCACAATGTCCGGGGAATTTCGGAGAATTGGGAGGGCAACGATTTGGTCTCTACGATTCATCGGATATTGCTGCCGACACCCACTGCATCGAATGGGATGAACGATTCACTGGAAGTAGTGAGCAAGCGCAAGCATCGATCATCTCGCCTTCAGGAAGCAATGTCATTGATACTTTTCCCTACACCGACGCAAGACTATCGGAATATAAAGTACAACCAAGGCGGCAGCAATCTTCAGCAAGTAGTACACGAACTTACTTCAACAACTTCGAACACTTCCCGACTCAATCCCCAGTTTGTAGAGGAAATGATGGGTTATCCGGTCGGGTGGACAGAATTAAGCAGTTAGGGAATAGTGTAGTTCCGCAATTAGTGTATGAAATTTTTAAGTGTATTGATATTATTGATAATTCATGATAACGACAAACCAAATCGGAGTAAAACAATGACACAGATTACTAATGTTCCAGCGAATCCAAAACCTATGAATATTAGCTATAGTGGATATGGTCAACATCTTATAAGTATAGAACTTAATGAAATTAATCTCACTGAAGATGATTTGGTTCAATACGGCAGACCGTTCTCGGATAGTTATAAGTCATGGATTGCCGATTGGGTAGTTATACATGCCCCAGAAGCATCTGTTACTATAAATGGCTCTATGAGAGAGAACGAACCATTCAGTATCTCTATAAAAGCAAGCGATACAAAACAGTTATCAAAAATATCCATGTTTATTGGATATGCTTTTGGTCAACAAGATAATGGTAAGTAATAATGAACACAACAAACTCTAACACCGAACCCAAACTCCTCGGCAACATCATCAAAGACATGACCACCGGCAAAGTGCCAATACCGACACTCCCGCCGAACGCGCCGGTGTCCGCTGCTGCACCGGTTACAAAAATGAGCGAAAAAGCGCTCACGGAATGGCTCCATGCAATCAATCAAGGACTGCGGGATGTTGGCAGAGTACCGATGACAGATAATGAAATCAAGGGCTTTTGCAAGCGATTATACGCTAAAGGATACACGCTCGATCACGCTGATCAGGCGGAGCATTACTTGCTCTTTGGTAAACGTACCAATTTTACAGAAAAAAAGGTGATATCGGAGATGTTTTACCCAACGGCCGCCGACATGCAACAGTTCAAAGTGGAATTCATACCTATTGCACTTGCCGAAGCCAAACTCCGGGAAGCAGTACGCCAGGAAAAGATCATTCAAAAAGAACTCGAAGCCAACCACGAACGCGACAAGCGCACGCTACGCGACGAAATTGCCTGGCTGCGAACGCCGGGAAGAGTATCGGTAGAAAACTCACCGGAAACAAAGCTACTCTTCCAAAATATTAATAAGGACCTTGAAAATCGCCTTCAGGAAAAGAAATTCGAGAAACTTGCGAAGGCACAGGAGTTTGAATTGAAGGATCTCCGCAAGCAACGGCTGAAACTAATGCTCCAGCTCCATGAATACGGCGAAGAAATTGAGTTTACTTCTGAAGAAGTTGCCATGCTGCATAACATGGGTTTGATCGAAATCAATCAATTGGAGACAGAATCATGATCCGTAGAAAAGTAAAATACCGTGATCAGAATAGTCCGCAACGTGGAGACCATTGGGATGATCCGGTCAACTACTGTAATGACGGCTATTTACTGGACTTTATCGAAATGGGTGGCTATATTCGAGCTATAGTAGAAACTATCCCCTCCGGACTCACCACAATAGTATATGCTAGCGATATAATATTTGTCGAAGCGCCCTTTAACTGTACAGTACAATTCATCGGTCTGTATACTAGCAGCCCAATAATGAATAGCGAATTCCAGCAATGGGGATTTAACCAACAACAGCAGTCAATTGCAATTGTAAAACTCACTGAGGATGTACCAATCCTTAACTACACAAAAGGACAAGTAATAAACTGTTTCCCTAATGAATTACACTTTTTATCATAAACTATGGACACAAACCTAACTTGGCTCGATCCCCGGACAGATCCACCGGCTGAGCGGACAATGTACTTCTTTCATACGAAATCGGAAGATTTAGTACTTATCGGCTTTTTTGTTGCACCTATTCCGGGCTCTGCTTATGCTGATGGCTATCTTGGATGCTTTACCGAAGGTATCTGGCAGGATGACAGACCACTTAGAGGTATTGGATACAATCTATGGGCACAGAATGACTATGAAGTAACTCATTACACGCCATTAATTTTACCAGCTCCTCCAAAGAAGGGGAATGTTGAAATACTATTTTCCCAAAAAATCTACAGTAGGATAAAATGAAAATTAAAATCTCAAAACTCCTATCTGATAAGTACACGCCCGATGCAATGATGGAATTTGAACCAATAGACTGCAGCATAGAAGAATGCCTTGCCAACTATCTACGCTATAATCAAGAAAATCAAACTCCCGTAACATACTGTATCCAATTGGAATTTCCCGACACAGGCATACTCTACGCTACATATTTAGTAGCAAGTGAGCATGCTAATAATGATGCTCTCAAAAAAACAATCAAGCGTGAAGTTCTTTCCGAACTATCTGAATTTTTAAGAATTAAGGATATACAATGAGCATCAATAAAAATATCCCCTACACGGTAAAATCTCATACCGAAATATTTGCTGAGCTCCAGCGCCGAATAGCTGCCAATGTGCCACATTCTGAGGTGTTTGACGGTATTGATATTGATCCGACCGAACTCCTCAACACACTGTTTCACACACGCGAGAGAATGGAGTACAGTATCCGCAACTTTACGCCTTATGGGTGCAACTATGTGGCATACCTACGATTCAGATATAGTCTCGACCCACTCAAAACGTGGGAATCAGATTACGTGTTGCCTGTCGCCTGGTCAACGAATACATTCACAAGTATCGTCAGAAAGATCATCATCCGCATACTCTTCGTTTATGACTGTGATTTCTTTAATCCACAAAAAAAGCTCGAAGAATGCCGGAATTTCAAGGAGATCCTACGTCAGCGAGAAAAAGCACGTAACAAAGCAATTCTAAACTTTAAAAACAAGGAATAAACCTATGCTCTACCAATGGAAATTCTCAATAATTGATAAAGATGGCGAAGTATTACGAGTAGATGATATCATTGCGCCAACGGCCTCTGATGCAGATTTTATCTATAAACATAATACACAGTCATGGACTCATGAAGAACTCCAGGTTTTTCATTATTTTGAAAACCGTACTACTGAGAAGTTTGGTTATAAAGGTGTTGAAAGTATTAGGTTCAACAACAAAATCCAAATCGATTGTCTTGGTGAAGTAGAAGTAAAATTGAAAACTGAAATTCCTCAAAAAAACAGAGTAACCGTATTGTTAAAGTCAGTAAAAGTATCTGATACATACACTTATGTATTTAACGAGCCATTAACTATAAATGGTAACCTTATTCAATGGGGATTTGGAGTAAACAACCGCAGTATTGCTATTGTAGAAATATTGGACGATGTTGTTAATGTAGAATTAGCATCTAAGCCCCACCTAATCTTTAAAGGGCAAGTAATGGAAATTATGCCACATCAAATACGATTTATATAAACCTTTCCCCCTAATCCACAAATTCCCGGGCATAGATCAGAGCGATGACACTCCAAAGCCGTGAATAACCTGCAAATGACGTTCTGACCGCTTCGGCGGAGGTTCTGATGCAAATTACACAACCATTCCCGGCTTTGGCTGCCCACCACAAACCACAGAGGTGTATCATGAAAATGTAAGCCCAAACACACCGGATGCGATCCTTGCTAAACATTAAAAAACGATGTTGAATTTTAGAAAAGTGGGAGCATGCAAGGAGCTCTCCAAAATCCGGTGATACTAATAAAAAAGCCCTCAAGTTGAATTTGAGGGCTTTTTTTGTGCTTACAGCAAACTACTACGCTTGTCTGATCTATTCCGCCGGGATTCGTAGTATAGATTCCCATTTTTAGAAATTCTCGCTCCTGGAGGCAATGCTCGTACTTTAACATCTATTTCCTTTACGCTCCAACCTCTCTGTGGTGCCGCTCCAATCGTTACTCCATTATGCATCGCCTTCTTTATCATTTCCCTCAATTGCTTTTGCTTGGCGGTCAATCCTCGACCACCACGTTTTGCGGCTCTAAAATCGGCTGCCAGTGATTTCCGCCTTGTTTTTTTTGCCATGATACTCACCTCTAAATTTTAACTATGAAATTAATTACCATTATACCGCCGAGCCAAACCAAGCGCAGCGCTTTTTAACACCACCGAAACAAATTTTCCGGCAGTTTTTGCAATCGATTCTGCTTCATCTTCAGAGAAAAAGCGCTTTTTGTCCACAGTAGGTGTCGGCTCTTGCTCTTTTTGCGCCGCCACGGGCTTCTGTGTGCGTTTGGGCTGTTTTTTAGGGGGAGTTTCCATTGCATGTTTCCTTTGTGCATATTCAAAGTTAATTTTCTGCATTTTGGCGATGGAGGCCGCACTATTTTGATTGCGGTCCGGGTGATGCTCCATTGCGAGCGCCCGGTACCGTTCTTCAAGCTCTGCGAGCGTTTTGATTTTTGCGAAGTACTTCATTTATTGATGGCCGGTACATTGCCGGGAATATTGTGAACTCATTAACTTTTGGGTAAAAACGATTACCGGTAAGATATGCCAGGCGCTCATCTGTTTTTTTGTCGCGCTTACAGAATATTTTGATATCGGCTTTGTGCGTAGCTTTCTGTCCACCGGCTGCTCTATTGCCAAGAGCATTAATTTGTGAGATGAAAACAAAACTGGTATTAGGGTATGCGGCTGCAATTCTAATCACATCTTTTGCCAGCATTTGTTCACCTTCCGGCGTATATACTTCATTGATCGAATCGATGAAGCAAAATTGATAGTTATGCGCCGAAAGTTCGTCGGTAATATCAGAGTACGAGTCCGGGTGTATAAATACGATATTCTGCTTAGAAATACGCAGAGATAGAATCCGTTGCCGGATAGCTCCGGAGTCTAAATTTTCTTCAGCTGCACAATACAGTACTTTACCTGACCGGGAAAATTCATTTGCTAGCATAAAGCAGAATGAACTTTTAGCACTACCAGGTTCGCCGGTAATGCTAATATTAAACTGCTTATTCCGTGGCACATTGCCCAAAAAGTCTTTGAATTTCGGGCTCAGTGGCAGTGGATATGGCTGTGAATTGATGATCTCGGTGGTAGTTGCGCGCTTCATATTCTATATCCATGATATTTTTTATACTCCGGTGTGCATTCCGGATTTATTTTTGCTTTACGCCGTTCTACTCTTGCTATTTTTCTTTTCCAGTACTTCAATTCACCGGATTTTGGGGCACTTACACTACTTTGCTTTGCAAGCTGTTCGAATTGCATAATTATCTCCACACATACTGATCACTCAACCCAAAGGTTGACTGACGCTGTTTTTTGTGACCAATCTCACCGGACAAACTGTCTAAAAATTCCTTACGATCAGTTTTTCCATTCCAATCCAGATATTTTTTCAAGACCCATTCAAATTTATCATTCTTAGTATCATATAAAAATGGACACAAGAATGCGAATTCCTGCGCATCGAGCGGATCATCAAACATAACAGTGTCATCATTGCCGGCAAACTCATTGCCAATCTGTACGGCAATCTCAAACTGTCCAAATATTCGCGGATTTTGCCGAATTTTCAGGAATGATGATAGATTTTTCAGCACTTTATCCGACACTTGGATCGGAAAATCCGATGTTCCCAAATTTGGGAAAATGGTTTTCCAGAGTGATTCGCGTAATATGGTTATTCCATTTTCTGTTAACGTTGTAGAGTCTATCATCCATGCAGATTGATTGCCGGAATTAATAATACCATGCTGTTTCAGCAATTGGATTACCGTATTTGCGACAGCAGGATTCTTCATTAATCGGACAAAATCCATTTGGCCGGCGCGAGTAAATGCCTGGCCAATTTCATCGGCTACGGCTTGCGGGATTGTTGGGTATGTAGGGGAAGATTCTTGTTTTTTCATATTGTCTGATAGGGAGTTGTTTTTTCTTTCTTCTCGTTTATCTAATACCAGTAACCGAGCATTTGCACCGGTAGTGGAATACAGTTTTTTATCGGTGAACGTTTTTTCTGGCAACTTTTCAACCACACCATTTTTCTCGTCCATAAATTCTTGGAATTCGACAGATTTTTTATCCTTCCGAAAGAATATACCTTCACCGGCAATTGCAACGATTCTTCCGCCTGGCTTGAGTAAAGAATATGCGTGCATAATATGTTGGGCATCCTGCGAATTGCCAAATGGTGGATTCATAACGATACGGTCGTATTTTTTACTGTCAAACTCCATAAAGTCTGTACCAACAATAGGATACCCTTTTGCCTCAAGGATCTCTTTCAATGTAGAAGATAATTCAATCACATCAGGAATTACACCGGCATTTTTAATTGCATCAGCAATATTGCCATTACCGGCACTTGGCTCTAATACACTCATGCCTGGTTGAATGTCTGCCATTTCTACCATGCGTTCCGCGAGCTCTTTGGGAGTCGGAAAATAATCAATGCCCACATTGCTTTTGCCGGCAAGTGAGCGTTCTAACATTGTTACTTTTGATTGTTCTGATTTACCGGCACGATACATAATAAATTCTCTCACCACTTCACGGAGCATTGAGTCATTATCAATTTTCATTGCTTTTAAGCGAGCAAATTGCAGCATAATTTCATGTATTCTACTGTATTTTAACTCACTTGGTGAAAGCAATTCTACCATTCTTTTCAGTTCGGACATCTCTTCATCCGATTTTACCTGGTATCGTTGCTCACGTGAATAATCCTGTAATTTTCTTGTCCATCGTTGAGCCAACAACTTCCCGCCGGATTTATTACCAATGGTTCTGATGAGCTCCCTTATCGTTTCCACATAAATTGAAGGATAATATCCTATGCCTATGTAATCAGCCGTTTCAATCGTAGCAGTATCATTCTCATGTTTTCTGCGTTCGTAAGCATCTTTGTACTTTTCGCTGTGTTCACGCCTGGTAGCATCACGAACAATTGATTCTAAAAGTTCAATTTGAGTCGTTGTGCTGATATAATTTAGGTACTTAGCTTTGCCACTGTCAATGGCATCCGCAATATTAAGCATGGTTTGTGCTAGGCGCTTTTGATTCAATGCTTTACTATCAGCATTGTTTGCCATATTTGCCCGACGATATGTATTTGTCAGGCGTTCTTTCCCTAGTTCTTGATCTGCTTTGGCAATCATAGATTCTGCCGTGGCTCTTAATTTATCTGCCCGAGCTTCTGTTTTCTCTGTTTTTATCTCTTCTTTGCGTTCTATGTTGGTAATATCGCCTTCGCGCAATGCCATGAATTTTTCGGCTTGTGCTTTATCTTTGAATTGGAACCCAGGTACGGCTCCGCTTCCTCTAAACGACGAATACCATCCACCAAGTTTTTTGGCAGATGAGTTTAATTCGTTGTATGTATCTTTTTCAACACGGCCTTGCAATTGAACGACATACAGTGGATAGTTGTACTTTGTGTGGACCGTTTCAATCAGTTTCATTTCTGAAACATTCTCTACTTTCTTGATTTCTGCCTTCTTTGTGAACTCAATCTCTCTTCTTTCAAGAATTTTCGCGGACAACAACTCATCGTATCTTCTCAATTGTTCTTTGGTAAGCTCTGATTTGGGCTTTACTGACAGGAAATACTCAAATTCTTCTATCGTTTCCGGGTTAGTCAGTGATTTTTTACTCTTTTCAATGTATTTTTTATACGATGCAATGCTTTCTTGCACTTCCTGCGCATATTCTTCTAAATCAGCTTGAGTATTTTTTTCTACCTTTTTAGCAAGTACATCGTGAATATTTTCTCCGAAGGAATAAGTAATCGAACCTAACTGGAAGGTCTTTTCGATACTATTATACACCGCATCAATAACTCTATCTTTCTTCTCGTTTTTATAGCTATATGCCCCGGTAGCACCTAATAAACTGAGCAGGGCATCTTTACTATATGATGATAGTAATACTTGTATCTGCGATTTTCTTTGCCGTACATAAGCAAATGCTTTTTTGAAGTCATTTATAGATAATCTATTATTTATTAATGACTTGTTTACTTTCTTTATCCATTCTAATGAAAATTGTTCAGGGTAGTCAATATGATCGTATTGTGGATTTTCATCCGTCTTTTGCTCTTTAGCTGCCGATTTATAGAACAAAAAATGATCTATTGGTAATAGATTTTTTTTCTCTGTAATTGCCTTGTGAAAAGCGTAATGATTAGTATAAGTTAGATTTTTTGCGGCCGGCAATTCCCTCTCACTTCCAAACAGCTCTTTCCCAAGTTCAAACACTTCATTCAATTCATTGATTTCACTCGCAGTGAATTTGCTTGCATTGCTGATGTAGAGATCGAGAATTGACTCAAAACGTGTTTTGTCATCATCATAGCCGGAAAGTCCCGTTTGTTTCTTAGCTAATCGACGGATTGCATCCATTGGCTCCAATGTCTCGCCAAAAAATCCACCGCCGGTGGATTCTGATTCTACTGCATCCTCACCCATTTTTACATAACGCTCAAGGAAGTTTTTCCATTTGAGCCATGAGTTTTCGCTGAGAATTCGCCAAATAAGTTCCTCTTTTTCCTGTACTTCCGGCTTTGCAAAGGATATTTGAGCGATAAAGTCATCAATTGTGTCGCCGGTCTGACGGCGTTCGTATTCCAAGCGGATCACGGTCTGAATATCATCAATCAAATTCCACTTTTTGGGTAATCTCTTCATTCTGAGCAAAAGCGGAATAGTCCGCACGATTTTCTCTGTGAAAGATCGTGCAGACTCAATCAGGTCCTTGTCATCCAATACCGTTCCTACCAAAATTCCTTCCGTGGCAATTCTGCCCTCTTGAGTGAATACATCGCCATCTTTGAGCCATTTGGACGTGTTTTGTGGCGTAATGATACCGGCACCACGAAAAACTTCCTGCAATTTCTTGACTACCTTACGATCTCCAAGCATCGATGCAAGCGTGTCGGAGTCTGCATCCTCAAATATCTTGGCAATATTCGAAACATCCGCCGGTGATAGTTGCCGGGCAAAACTTACCGTTTTTGTCACCAGGTCAAGTTCTTGTGTAAGGTTTTGGTTGAGAATATTGCTAAATAGTGCACACTCATTCACTTCCATTGACACTATTCGAACTAATACCGGCTTTTTGTGCTTGTCAATATCACGTTCGGAGAGCCCAAATATTCCGATATCACAACGAAGTTTTGCCACATATTCCTGGTACTTGTCATTGCCGAGCGATTTCATCATCATCGTGCGGCCATTACCGCCGAGCACAAAACCCTTTTTGTTCACGATCGCCGCGCCGTCGCTGGCTGTCGGAGCGTTATTAATCACAATCCGTGGATTGAAGTGGAGTGCACCAACGCGAACTTTTTCCTGTTCGGCTTTGTCGCCTTCATAATCGCGCTGCTGGCATTTATCAGGATACCGAGGATCTGGCTTGAATGTCGGTGGTGTGTGAGATGTGATCAAATCATCCAAATCCATGATGGCGTAGGCTGCCGGAATGGAACGCTGTGGAGTTTCGACGGTGGTTTTATTGGTAATCGCACACTGCGCGCCGGCAGTGTGCGATTTTGGGAGTGTGCGCTTTACTTCAAACAGTTCCATGCCCATTCCAAACAAATCATTTAAGTCATTGATTTCAGACGGCGAAAACTTGTCTGATTGAGCAATATACAAATCAAGTATTTTCGAAAATTTTGACTTGTTCTGTGTGAAGGTCGGCATAATTTATCCTTTTGATTCCAATATCTTATTAAATTTAGCTTCAATCATTTCCAAAATTTTCGCTGATTTTGCGTCGCGATCGTCGTCATCGCTTGACTTTTTGGGCTCTTTTTCTGCCGGTTTGGGCTTTTCTTTGGGTTCTTTTTTCGGCTTATCTTGCTTCTCGGAAGGTTTTTCAGCCGGTTTTTCCTCTTTCTCCTCTTCCTTCAGCGCTTCATCGACTGATTTCTTCCTGGCATACGTTACATTAGGATGATCGGCATCGCAAGATGGCTTCACCTTGCGATAGCCGATTTTTCCATCATCTTTGCACACTGCATAAAAAGGCGCATTGATTGCTTCGAGGCGTTTATTGAGTTTTTTCACTTCATTCGCAGCGGAATGATTGGGCTCTTTTTTGCTCTTGTATTTATCACCAAGACCATGCTCCGTGAACGTGTCGTATTTCACATCTTTTTGCGGCGCTTTGGCTGCCGCTGCGTATTTGTCAGAAAGTAAACTCATGTTATCCCTTTGAATGATCAATCATTTGTGCGGCTGAAAAATGTACAATTGAATCTACCAGAAGTCCGGCAATTGCCGGTACAAGTATTCCGACTTTATTGCGCTTTGCTCGCGCCTTATACACGCCATAGGCAGTAGCTCCACCGGCTCCGAGGCCGGCAAGTACTGCAATCGGATTGGTATAGGAATTTTCATCGATACCAGGATGATTGCTTTTGAGAGCTTGCTTTGTTTTTTCGAGCAATGTTTGATGTGAACTATCAATTTTTTCCGCTGCTTTGGCTGCTGCATTGGCGATCTCCTGCTGTGCTTTGGCTGCAGTATCAGCGGCATCCTTTTGAGCTTTTGCAGCTAATTTATCGATCTCAGTATTTACGACGGTTGTATCAATCACGCCAGACCCGCCAAATTTGGCTAGCGTATCGGTGAAATTGTCACCGAGCGTTTTTGTCAGTCCTCTCTGTCCTTTCATAGTATGCTCCTTTTATCCGATAGAATTGTTAACTGTGCCGGCGAGGATTGTGGTTACAACCCCGGCGACGATTGGAATTGCAAGGCCTTTTTTCTTGGCTTGCTTGTCTTTTACGACTACTGCTGTTGCGACTCCTGCGCCGACAACAGCGAGATTGCGAATGAGACTTACTGTATCCATGATACTTCTCCCTAAAATGTTATAAAATTATACTGTAAATTAGCTGTAATTCCTATAAATTAAACTAAGTATTAGTTTTTAAACCTAACTGTTCGGCTTTTTATTTCACCAATAAGTTCCAAATGGTCTAAATACCCTGAACCTATGTCACTAATATCATAAATACCACTGATTTTTAGATATTTTGTAATGAATCCCTGCTTGTCAGTTTTCGCTAACAATCTTAATTCTGCAATAATTCTATCAAACTTCTTTTGCCCCCAACTTTCTACCCAGTTCTCTTCGCAGTATTCTATAGTGTCGTCAATTGCTTCGTTTGCAGCTTGTAAAAATTTCACATCCCCATGTTCTATATTTTGCACTGGTATTTCAATACATTCTAGCATAACTCTATAATTAAAAAGTAAATATATTATACTGTAAATTAGCTGTAATTCCGTATTTAACTTGTCCATCGGGCAGTGCAAAAACGGCGCCGCCGCCAATGCCTATGCTCCATTTTGGTTTTTCCATTTGAATGATAACTTCTTGTTTTGTCGAAACATAGACTGTGCGCTCGCCAAACGATATCTGGAGCGCAATGGAACGTGATATTTCGTCACAATCAATGTGAATGCTGTCCTTTTGGGCTGTGACTGTATCCATCGAAAATAATGATCTCACCTGTGCCACTTCTAGTTTCCGACGGAGTGAGTCCATCTGTGCAAGTAAGGCATTGATTGCGCTTGAGTCTGCTTTTGCCGGAAGATAGATTTTTTTAACAGTTCCAGTATCACGTATTTCAAGTTTGGGAATATACACCGGATACGGCTTTGGCTTTTCAATGATAATAGGCAAACGAGCATTACAACCTGTTTGATTATACAGGAAGTATGCTATTAGTGCTATCAGTACTATTATCGCTATGTTTTTGAGATTGTTCATTTGAATAGAGCCATTCCATCGTTGCAGTAAGTCCGCCTTCTATCATGTTTTTTGTGATTGCCTTTTTGAGCTTATCCACAGAAGAATACTGACATGCTTTATACCGAAATTTTGTAAGTAATACAAGATATACTTCCGGTGTTTTTGATCGTCCACTTTCCCAATACGTTATAGTCATTGGCGCGACTAAAAATAAACGTGCAAAAATCTCTCTGCTAAGTCCACAGTTTTTGCGGATGTTTCTGATTTCCTCTTGGGCTATTAGCATTTTTGATTGCTTTCATTTGAAAAAAGCCATTCCAAGAATAATGAAGTTCCGCCGGTAATCAGTTTTGTGCGGATGATCTCTTCTATCTTTTCCTCTCCGGTATAATTATCAATTTTTTCACGCAAATTGAACATTATGATTTGATGCAGAGTATCTGGTATCCGCTTGCCCATTTTCCATTGAGAAACCGAGGAATACGATACGGCAAATATTTGCCCGAAAAGTGTCCCACGGAGCCCGGTATCGTCTTGTAATTTCTTTATTACTTCAGGAGTTATAAGCATAATTTTTATTATATTTGTACGGTTCACTTATTGAATAATGAGTAAAGCGAATTTGATTCTTCGGCCGGAGATCAGAAACGAACCCCAATTTGGCGTGTAGCAATACACGCCTTTTTTATTACCACTTCCCATCCGGACATGCTTCATTGATTAGTTTTACCTTTTGATCGACCCAACAAG
>ERZ724505.764-NODE-764-length-19391-cov-7.905823_pt1 | contig 19391 bp, 17 predicted proteins | sample MGYA00376038_ERZ724505 | MGnify/ENA primary metagenome ERZ724505 (study PRJEB28724, sample SAMN07190884) | wastewater metagenome | isolation source: effluent of sewage treatment plant in Hong Hong | place: Hong Kong | collected 2016-03-17 ...
GCATTACCATAGGGTTCTGCAATCTTCCAGAAGCCTTCATCAAACCAGTCGTTACCGATAGGACGATAGAGGTTCCAACCAAATCTCTTCTCCAAAAGGAGAACGAGTGAATAGTATAGGTCGCTGTGGTGAAAGTCTAATAAGACGTTCATAAGAACAATACACCCATTCCTGTTGAGTTTGGGGAACTCTTAATCTCTACATGCTTGTACTTACCTTTGATCTCATTCCAAAAGATATCTACCTCTTCTGTGCCATCTGCATGATAGAGGGCATCGTGAAATATAACGATTCCTTTTGGTTCAGATAATATGCTATACATCTCCCAGTCCTTCTTGACTCCCTCATACGAGTGGTCGCCATCTATGAAAAGTATGTCAACACCCTTCTTATTAAGTATCTTTAATACAGCATCTTTTGTTTCATCACTATGCGAACCTGTAAAAAGATATTCAACACGGGCAGTCTTCCTATTTGGAGCTACTGGGGTAAACCCGTCTTCCTCATGTTTATCAATAGAAATAAGAACCTCTGGGTCAAACATTGCCATCCATGTCCACGAGGACCCACCCTTCCATGTTCCTATTTCGAGAATACGAGGCTTCTTTCCGATAAGGGCTTTAACTTGTGGTAGCTTTGAAAAAGCAACGAGGTCATCCTCCTCTATTGATACTGGTGGTTTTGTTATCATATTTGTTCGATTAAATTATAAAGGTGTACGGTATTTTGATAGTCTATCTCTGGTCGCTCTCTTTCGATCTTCTCCATGATTTCCTGAAAGAATATACACTGCTTAGGTTGAAGCTCTAAGCACTTCTGATTGTAGAGGTAAAACTCATCTGGCTTATAGCCTATCTTTTCTCCTTGTCGTAACAGGCTGTAATTATGCGTTATGCCCTGCATGTGGTAATAAGAAACATCAAGTGATTGTAATGTTGTTGGTGTGCACACGTTTTCAACCTCCTCAGTGAACATACAGAAGTGATCCAATTGTCTGTCGTGGTTCGCACTAAAGTTTCTTTTCGTTTTCTCAACAATATCACGCTTTATGAGTAGGCATGCTGGATGTAGCCTGTTTGCCTCATAGAACCCGATACAGTTGTTTGTCTTCATGGCATCAGATAAAACATAGGGCATGTCAGTATCCATAAAGAAGTCTGGTTCCAAGAACCACACCCACTCGCTTTCAGAGGCATCAAGTCCAGAATTAGTTGCTGCATTTCTCCAATCATCAGCATACTCATCAGACCGCTCTGCATCAACAAAGACGGCTTTTGATGGTGGCAGTAAATACCCAATAGACTTGTGTATCTCGTTTTCTTCTATACCAGTCCACGAGATGATGACCTTGTTATATTTATCTTGGTTTTTCTCCAGCCAGAGTCTAAAAAGAGGATAGTCTGTATTACGAGGCCATGTTACCAATATGTCAGCTTTGAGCAATTCCATATAGTCTTCTATACATATCAACTCTATACCTTATTCTGTCCTTTTGCAAGCCCATTGCATATATAGCCTTGTCTAAGGCTCTACCGTACACATCAACGAACTCCTGTATATCCGAGCACCTGTCCTTGGCATACTCGTATGCTAGTATGGTGTGAGCAAACCTACTCTCTATTTCCTGCTTTCCAGCATCTTCTTCAATCTCTTTAGGCATCGGAAAGTTTGTGTGCGGTGTCCCTACTCCTCTGTGCATGAGTGGATAGCCTTCATCATCCAGTAAGAAGTTCATCATCATAGAAGAAAGTGAACCTATATGAACCCACCTAGCCTCTCCATTCCATGCTCTATAGCCTTGTCTTTCAAAGTCTGGATCATCTACTTGTGCATGATATTGTTCAATCCATTCAATACGAGGACTTGTACTTCTCAGTTGTATAGAGGCCCACACAAAGGTATCATTCCCAACAGGCCCGTCTACAATCCAGTCAAGTTCCTTGACATATTCTCCAACCTCGAACTGTCTACTGCCAAAGTTCTGATCCGTTTTTCTTAATCGCTCTGTATCGGTTATAAATAGATTAGGCCAGAAGAATTGTTCAAGACAGGTGGGGAAATGGAACTTCTGTTGTGCCGCCCATGCGACATTCTCACTCGCAGACTGTCTCCATGAACCAACTATATCAACCTGTTTTGTCTCTAGCCTCATAAAGAGATCATCAAATGCTGGCTTGAATACAACACAGTCATCTTCAATGAGCATGACATAGTCCTCCTTAACCTTTTTGAGTGTCTGCTTTATGGCTTCACCATGCCCTATCATTGAGTCTGCTTCTATTACTACCACACGAGGATCTTTCGAAAGTTGTTTCCTGACGAACTTTCGCACATCCTCTTGAAGTGAAGAATTGATATGGACGTAGAGTTTATCGAGGTTGGGCATCGCATTCCTCTTAAACATATCCCACCACAGAGTCATTTGGAAAGGATCACAGGGAGTTGGTAAGATTGCTGCTCTACTCATATAAGATCGAGGAAATCGTGATATTCACGAAACGCTTTATAATAATCACCTAATATATCTATCTCTGGCATCCTGTGTCCTGCCTTCTCAAACACTGCACAAGCCCACGCCTGTAGTCTATAGAACTCTGTTGAAGGGATAACTGCTAGTAGATCATCAGCTTCTTTATCATTGAGCCCTATGAGCCCCACAGCCCCTCCATAGTTGCGGATATGATAATAGCCAAGGTCGGGCCTCTGATACTTACTCCATTCGCCACCATCAAGCCACTGGTATGACATGTGGTTTCCATCAGGTGTTATGACAATAGTCGATCTATCATCCTGTAATTCATAGATTTTGTAACCATCTGCGAGTATCTGTTCTGTAATAGGCCCCATTGAGTCAGTCCAGTCTTCTCCACCACGAGGTGTGAAATCAAATCCAGGTCGCAATATATTCTTCCTGAAAAAGCACAAGTAAGGACATAGCCTTCTTCGTTCGGTTCTATATTTATTAGCTCGCATAACAGGATACTGGGACATATCAACACCACCAGAACCATCTAATATACTCACAACATCATATCCATCTTCCTCAATAATCCTAAATCCCTCATCAATGATCTCTGGCTTATACACAACCATATCTGAATCAAGTAAGCAGATAATCTCCTCACTTGCTAGTGCTACTGCCTCGTTCATATTAGCCCAGTGGGAATCTGCATGCTTGTGGACAACATGTATCTTTGGATCTGCTTGATTGGGTATCCCAACGCCACTATCTATAACATAGACTTTATCCACAAACTTAATCCATTTGTCCATTTGGAGTTTGAAGAAATCCCAGATCATAAGGTTATAACCTGGCTTTTTTACACTGTTTGCGAAAAACGGGACTATGACTGCTCTACTCATAATGCTAAAATGTTGCTAATTTCTTTAACTATGGAATCGGGATCATTCATGTCTCTAATCCTTTTACATTCCCTGCGATAGTGTTCTAGTTCTTCTTGGTATTCCGCAGAATTGCACGACCTAGTAATGCTTTTGGTAGTGACCCTCCCATTGATCTTTGTAAAGACCTTCACAATTTCAGGCTTTTTCTTGGGGTAAAGATACTCGCTGATGCAAACTATCGTCTTGGCTAGATAATTCATGATAAGAATTGTTCCCATTGACTTTTAATGGTCTGTTTACCAAACAGCTCAATGGCACGCTGTCTGCCAGCCGCTCCGATCCTCTTAGCCAGCTCATAATCATTGATAAGCTCCTTCGTATAGAAAGCAAGCTCACCCTCATCATCAAAGATGTACCCATCAACACCATTGGTGATAAGTTCTCCAACCTCATACAGATCAAGGTCAAAGATATTGTTAGCGATCTTAGGGCCGATACCCACTATTGGGATACCAGTTGCTAATGCCTCCATGAACCCTAACGTATAAGATGCTGGGGCTGTACCTGTATAGAAGAAAACTCTATTAGTTCGTAGCTCTTTTTTGAGCATACTGTGGTCAGGTACTCCACCCAGCGTCACATCCGTCACAGTTTCATTATCAGGTCCAAAGAGCACTCGGTCAATGTCACGGGTCGCACGCTCAAAGTAGTCATATTTCACAAAGTCCCTTCTGTGAGGAACGTCTTGAATCATGGTCATAACTCGCTCATTTTTACCTGTCCAGCCCTTATATTCATCTTCATCAACATAGAATCGGATCATTGCATCCTCTCCAATGTAGCCTGGTATATTCTTCTCCTTTGGCGAGTAACGGACTATCTGTAATCCGTCAGCTCGTAGTGGAGCAAGCTCTTCTTCTGTATGTGCGAGAGACTGTCCTATTGTCCTCCAAATGACTCTTTTGTGTCTCATCTTATGCCAGTTCTGAATAATCCATCTACCGACATGGTGAACAACAATAACATCAGCCCACTCTATCCACTCCTCATGGAGATTATCTTTCGTATGGGTTTCTGCAAGGCGTAAAAACCTTTCTATAGGTTCATCATCTATTGCTGGTCTTTTGGGGTCATGTGGGTAGCGTGGATTGATATAAGAGCCTAAACTGAAAACACTATGTCCCATGCTCTTAAAAAGCAGGTATTCATCGTATTCTAAAATTGAGTGACAAGGGAGGATAAGTACGTTCATTGATATTGTCTAATAATTTCTAACATTTCAGTAGCACATTGTTTCCAGTTAAAGTTCTTATGTATCCATTCAGAAGCCTTTTTACCACGCTCTCGTGCCTTATCTGGTCGGTCATAGACTCTTCTCATCTGCCACATAAGCTCACGAACATCTATGCGTGCCTGAAATCCTGGTTGCTCTATGGAGCGATAGTCCTGTTCTGGGAAATCTATGGCAACAGGTGTAAGAGGATAGTTTAAGTCCTTATTGCATATTTCAGCCATTCCACTCCAGTTTGTTAATATAACAGGCAAGCCTGTCGCCATAGCTTCTCGTGGGGGCATACCAGAACCTTCCGCATGTGAGGGGAATACAAAACAATCTACCATGCGATAGAACTGTTGCATCTCTTCTGGCGTATAGAATGTGTTGATAACTTTTACTCTTTCGTCTAAGAAGCCGATATTGCCAAATTCAGGGTTCGTATTCTTAATCCATAGCTCAACATCCTCACCATGCTTAAATTCGCTCAGGAAAGCCTGTACGAGCTGTTTCCAGTTCTTTCTCTCATCCTGTACACCAGCTGTAGCAAAGATCAGCTTCTCGGTCTCAGGGCGGTCATAGTAGGGGTATTTCAATGGATCTATGCCCTGCTTAACTGCATGGATAGGAATGGTCACACCGCTTTCTCGAAAGACATCAATAAGGAAGGTGGATGGAACAAAGAGGGCATCCATTTCATTACAGAGTCGTACCCACTCTGCACCAACTCTTGTATTCTCAACCATTGTATAGCCAATACGGACCTCTGATTTATTGTGATAGAAGTGTTGTGGGGTCGTTTTTATAATCCCTACCTTAGCAGGTTCAAAGTCTTTACGGAATAAAGCTCTATTTTCCTCGGAGAGCATTGACCATTCCCAGGGATTATTCGTTTCAGTATAGCGTTCCCATCCGATAGTTACGTTCATGCCAAGTTCAGAGAGAGCCTTAGCATATTCAAGATTGACTATTCCATAGCCTCCAACTGGCGTGTGCCATCCATACCAATTTAAGTTATTATCCATTTGGTCTTCGTATAGGGTCAAACTCATTAGTCGTTCCACGCTTTGTAATTTTCACAGCGTCTTCCATAATTCCCGCATTTCTCAAGACATTCCACATATCATCTGATAGCTCAACAGGCTCATCAATAAGAACCTCGTAAGAGTTTTGGTTGATACCAAACTTAACACACCTTTTCCCATCTTTAGTTCTTCCATTGGCAAGATGTCGGGGGAAGGAATAGAGAGGCTTTTGGAAGCACTGATCGAGTGGCAAGACGTGTCGCTTAGAAACTCTCATAGTATGAGATTACCTTTTTTATTTGAAGAAATCAAGGACTATCGAAAGTATCCAGCATCAGTATGTTTCTGTGGATAAAGAATCCCTCTAAAGGCAAGTTCATCAGCTTTCTTATGACATGATGCACAGAGTCCAACTGCATTATCAATACGCTCAGATGTGCCACCAAGGCTTTCTGGTTTCCTGTGATGTGTTTGAAGATCATTGCCAACACGAGCACCACAACTATCACACATCCCTTCTTGCCTGCGGCGTACTTCGTGGCGGATGCTTTTACGGAAGGCCATTGCTAGGGCCATAAGACCAATAGCTTCAATAGCCACCTGCTGTTGTATTTCTGGAGAATAGCCGTATTCTATCACGTTGTCTTGAAGAAGCTATAGCTGGGGAGATGACGTTCTCCCCGTTACGGATATGTTCTGTAGACACGTTTCATATCAACGCCGTTTGTTAGACAATCTTAACCAATGCTTATCGAGCTGTTTCAACTCTTCGCATCCATTCCTGGATGAGAATAAGAGACTTCAAGTAAGACTTCCATGCGATGGATGTCTTAACGGCATACTCGTCACCATGACCTCCTGGAGGTGTTACCACCACTTTGAAGTCACCTGGCATCAGACGAGCGATACCATATGCACCGTCACCAAGAACAATCGACTGATCGATTGTAGCTACGGTTGACTGTGAACCCTGGCTTGAAACAGTTGGAGCTGTTGATGTTACCACGAAACGGACTCCGTCCACTTCGCATAACTCTCCTGTGAAGAGCGAATCTTTTTGGTATCGGACAGCCTCACGGAATGCTGTGTTTTTCAACAGTCTTCCTTTGACGTGTGGTCGAATAATCGCCACATACGAGTCACCAATCTTTGGTGCATCTGCGTCTTCAAGAGCGGTAGCTGCGTCCACGAATACATCAAGATCGGCATAGTCAGTTGAAATCAACTGATGTCGGCCAGTCCTGCTGTTTGGGAAGACAGCATATGTTCCTGCCTTGAGGATATCTCTTACCTTTTCGTTAATCGTTTCTCCTGCATTCTGACCGATGAGTTTTTTATATTCATCAGGAAGATTGAGGTACGATGTCTCTTCAAGGAACTCAACGACTTCTACGCCATTGCCCCAGAACTCAAGAGTTGCTGACACGGTTGTGTCGGTAACAGTTGAAGGAGACCATGTTGGAGAGTCAGAAAGCGTGCTTGATGGGACTGACAGTTTGTCAAATCTCAACCAAGAAGCAGTCTGGCCTTTCCTCTTCATGATCATATCTGGTTGTCCAAATTGTGGATAGACAAGTTTGGGTTTAGCAAACTCAAGCGTCTTTCGCACATTATGGACTTCAATGACGTCTGCTGCATTGCTGCGGACCATTGTTGCCATATTGAGCTGTTTTGAGAAATTTATAACTGTAAACGACTATTTATCGTCTACCTACATGCTTTCGTGCCGAATCAGCTAGTCCTTCCAGACTATCCATTGGCATGCTCCACAAATCATCGTCAGTGACAGTTTCGCCACCTTCGACTGTTGGAGCTGGGGAAGGGTTTACATGCGTACCAGTGTTCCCCACTGATGGAGCGGTTTTTTTAGACTCAACCATATCTGCCATTCTTTGCTCCATTGCATTAAGAGCCCAATCAACATTACCTGTTTTCAGGTATTGCTTGAGTTCATCCATTGACAATAAAGCCAAAGGATTCTCTTTAATACGAGCAATTTCACCCCTGTCTAGGGATGGCTGTCCTTCATACTCTGGATCTGAACCATCGTACATCGAAATTCTATCCATGAGGCCATATTTCAGGTCCTTCATATAGGAGTCGAATGTCGCTTCTGATTCGTCAACATCCTCGGCTGCGGGGGCAGCTGCTGATACTCGTCCACCTTGACCCAGCAAATCGTTATACTTTCTCTGAACGGCAGAAATCTGTCCTTTCAGTCGAGCATTTTCAGTCTGGAGTGCAGTGAGGTCTGAGCCTCCTTGCTGTCCAGTGCTGTCCGATCCGCCAGTGGTGTCCGAAGCTGAGTCAACGCCGAATTGAGTGCTATCGCTGTCAATTCCGCTATCCTCTCCAGTTACGCCTGTTTGATCGTTAGGGTCTTCCATCTTTTTCACCTCCCATCTTAGAATTAAGCATAGAGTAAATAGGTCTGCTAGGTCAATTGGACGGTCTAAGGTAAGTTATCGTCCGAGAAGTTGATCTCGCTTGAATCTATCTTGGTCCTTCTTCTTATAGATAGCATCAAGGATAGCTTGATCCTTACGAGGCTTCTTAACAATTCCAGGGATGAAGAATGATTCAAATATATTCTTCGCTGATGGATTCTCTTTAATCTTTTCATAGGAACGTGCTCCTGATGTCTGTTTTGGCAATAGATATGAGAGCCAATCAAGGGCTCGTTGTGGAGCTGGTTTTTCCTTATTGGTTATCTCTTTACCCGTGAACCAGTCAGTAGGGTTTGCATCTGCCCCGATGGACCTAACACCCTCAATACCTGCTTTAATGTATGGAGACATCATATTGACTCCCTTTCTCAATTGTCCTCTTACAATAGTATCCTCTCCAGCCTTTGGATCTAGGACATCGTTTACAGGAAGGTTAAGTTTAAGTCTTCTTTCATTGCCCTGCTCATCTTTCGTATAGGGAAGCGAGAGACCTTCCTCAGAAGGCAGTTGACCACCATTAAGTGCTGCGATAGCCCTAACTTGCTGATTTACCTTACCCGTTCTTTTGTAAAGACTTTCGACTTGAAGCGGTATATTCTTACGAGCAAATGTATAGAACGGTATGAGCTTTTTCATATAGCGAGTTTCAAACGGAGTGAGACCATTGCGATAGTCAAAAAGGTGCTTGTTCACATGCTCTTTTGCGAGCCTCATTGCATCATCGGCATTTTCACCCATCTTGAGCATCTTCTCATAAGTGTCAAGAAACAATGCTCTTCGACCATTATTTTCCAGTCTCTGACCAAGTTCTGACATAAGCTGAAATGGCCCAGTCTTTGTGCCGCTCTTTGTCTTTAGATAGTTAAGCATCGAGCCCTTACTATCTGTAAGGAAATCGTCAAATTGACCGCTGATTTCATTAAGCGTACCACCTGAATCAATAACACCAGAAGCCCTTAGCAGCTCCTGTTCGTTTTTGCTAAAGCCTCCTATAAGTGCTTGCTTATATCTCTTTGCGTCAACCATGCCAGCGATATGTGAGTTACTTATGTTTCCAAGCACGTTATTAAGGAAGTACTTAGGATTAAACTGCGTCACAAATGGTTTCCATGCCTTATTGACAGCGTCAATGGTTTTGAGAAGTTCTGGTGTCTTTGTATAAACCTGGTTGATATGTTTAGCAACTTCTGGTGGGAAATAGTATCCCTTGAGCCTTCTATTAGCCCCAGTGAGCTTATCAGCATCAACCGTTATCCATCCTTCGGGGATACCACCCTTGCTTCCAGCACGCTTGCCAAACTCTGTCCTGATCTTGACCATTGCATCATCAATAAGATTGTCGTGGAGCTGTCTCAGTTCTCGTGTAACAGTTGATTTGGCAGCGTTTTTATCAAGTCTTCCCGTCATTTCAAGAACACCTTTTTTCTGCTTATTATACCCACGGAAGCTCTGGCCGTACTTCCCCATGATCTTATCAATTGCCTGACTCACTTTATTTTTCTCAATCCCCATTGCATGGTAATATGGCTTTGAGAGTCTCTCTGTATAATCTGCCTTTGTTATAATCTTTCTCTTTAGCTGGTCATCCAGCTGTCTTTTATAGATCTCTTGTGTTGCCTCGATAGCTGGAACAACACGGGTATCCCATGCCTCTTTACCAACTCTTCCAACAATCTCTTTGTAGCCCTTAAACGCTTTCTTGCCTTTATTAAGCGGCTTGAGGTTAAGAGCATCAGCAACCGCTTCCACTTCTTTATTATCAAGTCCTTCATATATCTTTTTGACCTCATCAGCTACCTTTGGAGCCTGTTGTCTGAACTTCTGTCCGACCTCATCAAGGGCAGTAAGGACACCCTTTGGTACAACTTTCTCCTTAGTAAATCGTAGAGCAAGTTCTGTTGCAGCACTCTTAACAGCGGGTATTTCTTTAACTGCTTTTACTGCACTCCCTGTTCTTTTCACTAACTGCTTAACACCAGGCACTCTTGCAAGCACCTTAGCCCCAGCTTCAATAGGAATGGCATTCGTTGGATCTGCCGCTGTGTCTGCGACAAACTTAGTGACAGGATTGCTTGCAATTTTTTTTACAATAGGACTTGGAGTTCTATCGGCAATGCCTTGTAAGGCAACGCTTGGATAGGTATTATTTTTAATACCAGGTATGATTCCCTTTGCACCAGCGACCTTTGCTTTAAGCTCGTTGATGCCAAAATTACCATACGGGTTCACACCGCTCTTTGCTTGTTGTTCTTGATACTTTACTTTTGCATCTGCATACCCACCGACAGCTGCAAGCGGCTTCTGTAAGATGTTAAAAACCTTACCAGCAAATGACTTTGGGGCATCTGGTTTCATAGATTGTTGTTGCGGCATAGCCATCGGTTTTTCAACCTGAGTCTTAGGAACCTGTACTGGAGCTGTCTTTTGCACTGGGGGAGCAGTCACTACAGGAGCCTGTTTAACTGGAGCAGGAGCTTTGGGCTGAGTATCGGATGTGGGTGCTAATGGTCGTAGTCCATATCTCTCTCGTAGCCGCATTCGTTCTTGTTCTGAAACCAACATTATTTCTTCTTAAAAAAACTTGAAACAACATTCTTTACACTCTTTACTGCTTTCTGTACGATATTCTGTTTTGGTTTTGGAGCAGCTTTTGGCTTCACTGGAGCAGGAGCCTTACTCTGAACAACTTTTGCAACTGGGGGCTTTATGCTTGATTGCTTAACGGTCGGCCGTTCTACTGCTTGAGGCTTTGCAACAGACTGTGTTGGCTTAACGACTTCTGGTTTGCTCGTTATTGGTTTTATGATCGGATTTTTAACCTGTGTTTGGGGTTTTAAGAAATCCTTAGAAACGGGATTTACATTAAGAGCGACCTTTGGCTTAGGCTGTGATGGAGCCTTTATCTGCGACCTTAGTGGTACGGTTGCAGCACTCACTGGTTTAGCGATTGACGATCCAATACCCTTCAACAAGGAGTCGAGCATGTTTGGCTGTTTCTTTGGAGCAACTTGTTTTGGCTGCTTAACGATCTGTGCTTTTGCTGTGGAATATCTCTTTATGGCCTCTTGTGATTTACCAAGGTAGTTCTGTGCCGTTGCAGCAATCTCCTGTGCCTTATCAGTGCCATTTACATGTCTGCGTGCCAATACGAAGTCGCCTGTCTCAGCATCCCTAGAAACACCTTTTAGCTTGAAGAAAGCTGCCATAGCATCAGCGGCTATCTTTGGCTCAAGTAGTTTCTCAGGATTGTTGACTAAATCAACACCAATAGCATCACCAATCTCCTTATAGTTATAATCGTGGGTCAACTGTACATAGCCTCGCCCTATGTACTTCTTACCCCCACTATAATTATTCTGTAATCGTGCTATTCTATCGTTGTGAGCATCTCTACCGACTGGAGCCATTATTTCAGACTTTGGCTGGAAACTTGCTTCGTGCTTTGCTGTCGCCATAGCATAGGCTAAGGTCTTTTCACTTAATATCCCTTGCTTATCAAGTGCATCTATAATGAGTCTTTCAAACTCCATCTCAGGGCTTCCCTTTGGCCCAATGGTTGGCTGAGGCTTTGTGCTGCCACTATCTGCATAAACTGGTTTCACAATAGAGCTTAAAAGAGATGATTTCTCCTTAGCTTTTTTAACAGCAGATCGTATAGCTGGTAGAGCTGGTGTTATACTTTTCTCTTGCTTCTTCTTTGGTTGTAAGAACGTCTTGGACGTTGGGTTAAAATCAATTGGAGCCTTTCTGTCCTCACTACGCTGTGATTTGTAAGCAGCCTGATCTTTCCCTCCGACTATACCAAACACTTTGTTGAGCTTATTGTTTATTTCTTGGATATTCCCAATAAATTTATTTGTAGTAGCCGCCTTAACTTTTCCCTTTGGATCAACGGTGTTGATGACAGGGACTTTTACTCCATCTTTATCTTCATAAGTGAGCACACCTGCCCCCGTAAGACCTTCTGTCTTCGCAAGCCTCTCTAGCATTGTTGTACCATCGGACTTCTCATCTTTGGTGCTCTCATCTTTCTTATTTGTTACATACATTGGGATATATTCTGGCTCATTCTCATCATAGCGGGGGTTTTCCTTGCCATTCACCATTTTTACCGCTTTCGGATTCTTGACCTTAACATGTTGTACTGGTGTCTTCTTACCGCCTTCTCCATAAACAAAAAGAGTATTAGCGTCCTTTGCATATTGCTTTGCATCTCTGTCCCCAAGACCAAGTGGCTCATTCTCACTAATTGCAAACTTACTTGAGTACAGTTTGTGGTAAACCCCACCAATTTTTGCATAGTTCTCGTTCAACACTCCCGTATCTCGAAGGATACTAATGTCTTTGAGCCCAACATCTCCTGCTTTCAGATTGTTCCCAAAGGAATCTGTTACATCACCATTTTTATCAACTCTGAATGGCTGGAAGTCATCTGGACGGTTTATCTTATCGTTTAGATCCTCATAAGCAGGTGTTTCCTTTTCTATCTCTTTTAGATAATTCTCGGATTTATCAAATTCGCCCAAATTGCTGTATCCATCAGATATCTCCTGGAGCGTCTGCATTTTCTCGTCAAACACATCTTTAGAGGCTGTAAGGAACTGCTCTTTACTTAGAAGCCCAGCCTTGAAGTCTGATAACACCTTCTTTTCTATCTCAGCCATCCTCTGTTTTTCGTTTTTTGCATATTTATTCGCAGCTCCTACAACAGCTGCTTGTTGTGCATCTGCAAGGCTCTGCTGTGCATCGGCAAGAGAGCTCGTATTCTGAGCATAGTCATTAAGGTATGAGTTGTAAGTATTTATGAGACTTGTCTTCTGATCTCCTGTAGCCTGATTTATTGCGTTTTCATATCGGGAAATCTTATATTCAAGCTCTGCCCTGTTTGTTTCAAGATCGTTGATTCTATTCATCGCTGAAAGAACTTTCTTACTTGATCCGCCAGATGTGGGGAATGATGATGCCCTTGGAGCAGTGGTTGTTGTTGCTCTTGCCCCACCAGATGTAATACCAGTTCCTCCTTGTGAGCGAAGTGGTGCAGATCCAGCACTTGTTGGAGCTGTGCCAGCCTGTCGTGCTGCTTCACCGTACTTAGTTATAGAAGTGCCACGAGTCTCCGTTAGATAATCATTGATATTAGCTTTTCGAGCAGACTCTTTTGCATTGTTCTTCTGAATAAGAAACTGGTCTGCTTGTGCAGTATCTCCATCAAGTCGTGCTTGATCTTCAAGCTCTTGATAAAGTTTTGCCTTAGCCTCATAGCTCTTAGACGTATCGCCCTGCTCTTGTGATATCTTTACCATTTGATTGAGCCTATATTCAGAGCGAGCCTCTCTCTGTGCTTTGTCCTCAAGACCCTTAACCTTGATAGAGAGCGTATTGTACGCCTTATTATCAGGAGTCATGGTGTTGAGTCGCTCTTTGAAGTACTGAGTATAGCCTGTTGTATCAATCTTTCCCTCTTTATACATCTTCTCAACCTCAGAATCAGTGAAATCCTCACCAACAGAAACGATCTTCTGCTTTAGATTTTGTAGTTGAAGCGGTGTATAGTAGGTTCTGCTTGTCTCTCTACCACGCAGGATTGTAAGATATTGTTCGGCTGTGATATTACCAACATCGTATTGATTATCCCAGTAATCATCCTCGGCAGAGTTTTGCTTCTTTATAAGGGATGCGGCATAATTACTCTGGCTCCCAGGAGAACCAGCTCTACGTCTAAACGACTGATATTGTGATGCACTTCTTATTGCCATATTATTCCTTCGCCCTTAACTGCTGTGAGACCTGCTTAACATTACCAGCTTGGGATGTTGTTGCCCCAACACCTGCTACACCAGCAGATGATGATGGTTGTTTATCCTCACCATTCTGATAATTCTGCTTGATCGTTGATGGGGCCTGTTGCTGTGGCTGTGCCTCTTGTTGTATAGCAGCAGCTTGAGCATTCTGCTCTGCCAATGCTTCCTCAGCAAGTGCTGATTGAGCCTCAATCTGTGCTTGGACAGCACCACGAGCATATTGCTGGAACTGTTTGCGAATAGTAACCAAGTCTTGATCCTCATTTTCCTTCTTGAGCTCTTTGATCTTACGCATTGGATCTCTGAACCCAGACATTTCAAGATAGGTCTTGAGTGAGATTGCCCCACGATCATAGAGGTTGGAAGCATCAACGATGCCCTCGCTTCTGGACTGTGGTAGCACGCTATCCCAGTCAAACTCAACATCACGCTTGGTTATACCAATATCTTGCATAGATTCACCGTCAAAGGCTGTCATAAAGCCCTTTGTTTCAGGGAAGAATTGGATTGAGTAGTTTTGTATACGCTTAATCACACCTTCCATAACAGGGATGAGCTTAACTCGGAGCATATCAACGAGATCGGATACTGATTGGTATTGAATAACACCAATGCGTCCCGTCAGCGGGGCAGATCCAGCGGCAATAGCAATCTTTGGAAGACCAAGGTTGAATAGATGGTCCATTGTTCTATTTAAGTAGGAATCAGAGGGAAATGGATTGATATTCGTCTGTAATTGTCTGAAATCAGCGTTTTCTCCCTCAATAAAGATAACCTGACCACTGCCTGGCTTAACTGATGAGGCATCGAAATTAGGCATGTTGGTTACAACATACTTCAAGTTCGATCCAATACGGATCATGTCTCCCTCGTCACTTTGCCTGTCGTTAAGTTCGACTTGTGGATCAATAAGGTTATCAATGAACCCCATTGACCACGGACTGCCTGGATTATCAAAAGAATGACCAATAACCCACGGATTGAGCTCATAGTCACTCTTCACAAACTGCACAACATCATCATTGATACAAACAACATTGCACATCTTCCATACTTTCTGTCCTGTTGCCTCATCAATAACTCGAAACCATCCCCAGTAGTCATTGACCCATGCTTTCGGCAACTTATCCATCTTTCCTGTTGGTGATTTTCTGCTTGATGCAGAAGTTCCAGCAAAAACTCCATATTGGTCAGTATGAGATGACTCACCACTCGTACCAGCTGAATCCTGTTGTATTGGCATTGCCTTATACCCGTTAAATTCACGAGCGATCTTATCAAGTGTCCATTTGTCACGATAGAGTACGCCAGAGTATCCAATACCAGCTGCATCATCCCACACAACATAGAGCTTTTCCATGTTTTCGGCATGCTGAATCTTGATCTCTTTCTCACCCTTCATGTTCTCTTGGACTGTTACCTTCATAGCAAAGTCCGCATCACGGATTTGGATAGCAATACTGCGGGGGAGTATGATCTCATTGAAGTTATTATCTCGGAAGATCCTTCTGATCCAATCCTCTTCCATTTCAGCTCGGATTGATTCGACTTCACTTGCCTCATCTTCTGGTACGATCTTAAATCGCATAGGAGAATTGGTCATGGATTGCTGAATACGGAAGCAGAAGCGTTGCACATAGTTAAACACAGCAAGGATATGCCCTTGTCTTTCTTTTGAGCGAAGCCCCACAACATTAGAATAGAGGTGGTGACGACCTTCATAGAAGTCACGTCTGACAGTGTAGATTTTTTCTCTTTCCTCTGCATCAGGGCCGAGTTGTTCTTGCAGGTTTTTAACAACCTGGTAGGCTGCTGCTTGTTCTTCTGGAGTCCCGTCTAGGATTCCATATTCATTGTCTTGCATGATGTGGTATTGTTGAACTATAAATGTCCATATCTACGGCTGCATTGTGAGTCGTTCTTGGTTTTCGTTTTTCTATCCAATGTATTGCCATGTAAATTGTCGCAATTCTGTCTTGTTTTAACTTCTTGTCATCAAGAGCGTAAATCTCAAACTGTCTCTTGAGTTCACGAATCTTATGAGGCATCTTCAAAAAGCCCCAATTTGGAACGTGATCTATGACTCCGCCCTCTGGTAAGCGAGTAATCTTTCGGTTCCTCCCCATCACCTCTTTCAGTGATCCTATGGCGTAAGCCTTTTCAACGGCGTATGATTTGTGTAACCCTGGAAACTCAAATCCATACAGATCACGAAATGCGTCTGCTGCATTCTTGCCTCCTAAACTTCCTGCGTCAAACAAGAGCTTCGTATTCGGAGCCGTATTTTTATACTCCATATACCAAGATCGTATGAGTTCATACTGCATGGATACAGGTATGGTCTTTCCCTTAAATGCCTTGTGAAATACAAGTTTATAAGGTAATTCAACATCCCCAAATCCACGCCGTACAACAACATTGTTATACCGTATTACCGATACAGCTGTCTCGTCCTCTGTTGCAGCTAGGTCTACCGAGAATATGTAATAGCCTTTTGGGTCTATATCCTCAATAAATCCTGTCTCTTCATCATAGGGCAAATCTATAAATGCGTTCTGCACTTCCTCAAATGAGAAAAAGTGATCTCCTGCATCAACATATTGTCCATAAATAATCTGCATCCTGAGCTTCTCGTCTGCGATATTCTCGATCATCTTAATGTGTTCGGGATCCATATAGGCATTCTCATAGAGTGAACCTGTCTGGACATAATACATCGCATCCTCTCCATTCTTCTCCATATCCTCACGGGCCTTCTGTGACAACTCGTAATACTCGATACCCTTTGACTGATGTGTTCCGATAAGATCAATGTTTCCCTTCCAGTACACGGTACGAGGCAACATGGTCCCGTTTAAGAAAAGTGATAGTTCAGGTATATCTCCACATTCGTCACTGGAAATATACGCAAACTTCAATCTCTTAAATGAACTACCCAACTCATCATATGATCTAATCAGGGTTTGTGATCCATTCCACCACTCAATGAGTGGGGCCTTATTTGATACATCCTGATACCTCTTTACAGCCCACCCTTTCAGTAAGGATTTATTCGTTGTCCCATCTGGTAAAAGCATTTCGCCCTCAACCATCTCGTGGATTGCCTCATAGACTCCTTTTGCCACTTCATAGGTTTTACCCACGTTCAGACACTTGTAGTCAACTGCCATCCATGATTCATAGTCTGACACCCTACCCTTGAGTTTGGGCTTTGTAACAGCCTGATAGATATGTTTCACTGATGTAACCAATGTCTTTCCCCACTGATTAGATGGATCAAGGATATTGATGATCTTGTTAGATCTCGTACACCAGCGTATCTGATAGTCATGGAGTGTTACTCCAAGTACATTTTTAGCGAAAACATCAATACGAGCATCGCTAAAAGCATCAGCTATTTCCCACGGGTTTCTAATCATCGCCAGTTTGTAAACGTGCTTCTTCAACTGTTAAAAGTTCAGGAGTATTTAAGCTATGGAATGCCTTTGGTTTCAGGTTATACTGACACCTCGGACACTTATCTGGGATCATAAAGCCCCCAAATATCATAGCCCATGAACGCTCCATATCCTCTTTCTTCATGGACATCTCCTCTCGTTTGATTTTCACCAATTCCGAGCGGAGCCAATCAGCTGCTTTCAGTTGAGTCGGATCTTGAAGTATTCTCGTAAACACCTTGTATGCAAGCATACGCTGTGCTTCTTCAAAATCTAGCTCACCCGAACGAAACTTCTCTAAAAACTCGAGTTCCTCACTATTTAAGTCTTGATCTGCCTGTGTCAGCTTTTTGGGCTGTGTAATAAGACCAGGATTTCGTACCAACATTGAATCTACCACTGTTGGACTCGCCTTAATCTTATGTTTTGCTGAGAATATGGAGAGCTTCTTGTTCAGAGACTCTGCCTCTTCCCCCATCTCTTCTGCAAACTCATATGCTGTTGCCGCAATCGTGTTATCACGAAGAAACACAAGCATATCGTTATACCGTTTCGGATTCGTTCTCTTAAACTTATGTATTGTCCCTTCCCGTAAATCTATCTTTAGTTCGTCAGTACTCATACGTTCCATTATACAAGTATTGTCCATCAATATGCCATAGGTCAATTGGACAGATAGAGGAGATTACTGTGAAGGGTTATTGGAGTTTCCTTTTGTATTTGATCCTTTATTCTGAATGAAGTCTTTACGATCAATGAGCCCCGCATGCTTACGACATAATACCCGCATATTTTTAAGTGAATGAGTTTTCCCCGCCTGTAGGAGTCCCCGTTCAGTATCATGCCTACCACCACCCGAAATATGATCGATCACCAGGTCGCCCTCATGATCTCCTCCTGGATAGACACACTTAGCTCCCTTGGCTTTTAAGATCTCTTCACGAGTATAGCCAAATCGTTGTTTCTCCATAGCAGCTCGTTGAGATGCTTTATGTTCTTCATGTGTTTGCATAGAGTAATAATAATCGAGGTCGGAAATAAAAATCAATTGGACGGATAACAAAAAAGTTGGTCCCTCCTTAACTTTCGCATATTGACATCTATGAAAAAGTAGGAGTATAGTTATATTGTGGCAGGGTATCGGATGCACTACCATATACCTCCTTTCATACTGAGATTATGGCATGCACATCGTCGCAACCGATACTCTTGTCACATTGTTGAAATGACCACTTGACAACGAATAAAAAAAGTACTAATCTGTTATAAGTATCTGGAAAATACTAGCCTGAAACAGATCCGTTATGTACTGGGTTTGGGTATTCAGGTTAGCCCTTTCCAGAGCCCAGTACAGAGCGGATCTTTTTAGTATATCCCTCTGTCCAATTGCTTGAACCGATTTCGGATTTTATAATCAAACCATGAGGCTTATTACATTCAAAGAACGCAGACATAGTAAGGGTGTTAAACTCTCCAATGCTCGCTGTAAGCTCTGCTCATCCCCTATTGTCTGGAAACAAGTAACTGATATACGCTTTCCTAAAAAGGCTACTGATAAAGGAAAGCTACCGAAAAGATGGCTACCATATAATGCTGATGGGACATTACATACGTTTCCTATCTGTCGGACTCCTGTGCGACATTAAATAAAGAATCAGGTGGGGGTATTGCTTGCAACTAGGCTATGGAAATAGTTGCACAAGGACGGAAATGCAATACTTGAATAAGAGACATGGGTTGATACGTGGATGATAAGGAAAACAGTCGTGAGCTTTGTTAGTTTCGCAAGCTGTCTATCCATGATAGTACATGGAAAGTTTTCTGAAAAACTATCTCGGTATTGTGTAGATCTCACTTATCCACTTACTGTGGGGTAGGGGCAATAGTGCTTTTACCTCTGGGGGGATGGGGGGGCTATACAATCTGGAAATGTAAGCAGGTGGTTAGATAAGCTGCTTTTCGATTCAACAGTGAGTGAGATCATCTCCCTGTAGCATGGGGTACCCAGTACAGCAACTACCCCTACCCTAGTGACGTTACAAAAGGAATTGCATTTGCTACAT
>ERZ724505.765-NODE-765-length-19390-cov-4.632066_pt1 | contig 19390 bp, 25 predicted proteins | sample MGYA00376038_ERZ724505 | MGnify/ENA primary metagenome ERZ724505 (study PRJEB28724, sample SAMN07190884) | wastewater metagenome | isolation source: effluent of sewage treatment plant in Hong Hong | place: Hong Kong | collected 2016-03-17 ...
TTAGAATCGGACACTGGTTATCCGATACCTACTCCAGATTGAACGTGGTCACTCGAGTTCTAGATATTTTGATCGAAATGCCTATGAAATTCGTTTTGCGGTTCATGCAACAGTGGGTAAGTTTTCTTAGAGACAAACAGGAAGAGATTTAAGCGACTAAGAGATTTCAATAATGTTTGCGATTCCGCTGGTGTAATATTTGTCACCATGCGGATTTTTTTCGGCTCGGCTTAAAGAAATTGGCTCAATAAGTTGATGAGTGCCGGCAGACTTGCACCCGTTCTTTATGAGGGCGTTAGTAATATAATCCCTCTCGTAGTCCAGATTTGGGTCCATGCGGTGGACTAAGAATGGGGGAGCGATAATAAGCTTCATCCCTACCTCGTGAGTGGCAGCACCGACCCAGACTCGGCTTCCATTGACCTCATGCCGAGTTCTCCAAATACGGATATGGTGTCTTTCCGAATATTTGTTACTCTTAGTGGTCTTTTGGAACGAAATATCTTGAAGTCCAATCCCTGTAAAAAGAGGCATAAACGGCCCTTTCTTGTATGACTTCTTAAATATACTGGTTAAGAAGCCGTAAAATACATGGATAGGTGTTGATGGGTGCGCGCCATGCCAGCCGGCCTTGTCGAATGCTTCTTCAATACCTTCTTCGGAACCGAGAAAAATGAGATTGATTGGGTCCATCTTCATCCCAAAGAGGTTGGTGCAGTACTCCGGCAGATCGTTGAGTATCTTTTCGGAAACTTCGAGGTGACTTGTTCGACGAAAGTCCCTAGGCTTGTACAGCTTGTCTAGAGTAGTCATATGCAAAAAAGTTGAAACAATTCGTGCACCGGTTATGGCTGCGAAGCCCAAGGTAACCTTAACGAACCAGTTATCGTAAATTCGTTTCATAATCGATAGTTATTATGCCTGATTCCGCTTAAGGAGTCGAGCGATTGGCCATAATCCATGTAAATTTGTTATGCTTGTAACATAACTATGAGAAATAAATGAAGCCAGCTCAAGCCAAAGAACTGCGTAAGCGAATACAGGGAGAAGTTACTCAGAATAAAGAGGCTTTAGACTACTTTTCGACGGACGGTAGTGTTTTTCAGATCCAGCCAACAGGGGTAGTCTACCCTCGATCAATATCTGATGTTCAACAAACAGTAGCTTTGGCACATGAAGTCGCGGACACTAAGGGTAAGGCGTTTAGCATTGTCGCTCGCGGTATGGGGACCGATCAGGCAGGCGCTCCACTTGGAGATGGCGCCATGGTGGTATTCCCGGCCCATATGAACAAAGTTCTGGCTTTAACTAAAGATACGGTTACTGTTCAGCCAGGAATTATTTTCGGCACTCTTCAAAAGATTCTAAACACACATGGTCGATTTCTACCGCCATATCCATCTTCAATCAACTATGCAACCATGGGCGGAGCCGTTGGCAACAATACCTGTGGGGAGAAGACCTACAAGTATGGTTCGACTGCGGATTGGGTAAAGAGTCTTAAGGTTGTTCTCGATGACGGCTCAGTAATTGAAACCAAGCGCATTAGTCGCCGTGAGCTTAACCGAAAGAAAGGCTTGATGACCCGAGAAGGCGATCTATATAGAGGCATTGATGGCTTGATACAAGATAATTCCAAGCTAATAAAAGAGATGCAGCCCAAGACTAGTAAAAACTCGGCTGGGTATCGCTTGAGTCAGATAAAAGGCAAGGACGGGTCGATCGACCTGACGCAACTTTTTGTAGGGTCACAGGGTACACTGGGTGTAATTAGTGAGATAACCTTTAAGACTGCCCCATACGAGCCCAGGACTAATCTTGTTGTTGGGTTCTTTGATAGCTTAGAAAATGCTGGTGATGCTGTTCTAAAGCTCCAGAAACTGAACCCAAGTGCGATGGAGGTGGTGGATTACTACCTGCTCGATTTTCTGCGCAAGAATCAACCAGAGACTATTGAAGGACTTGTGCCCGAAGAGCTTCCCAAGATTGTGATCCTCTGCGAGTTTGATAACGGCTCTCATTTCCGTCAAAACGTCCTTGGTCGATCAGCCGAAAGAATTATGAAGAAGCTGGCCGTGAGCGTAAAAAGTACAGTAAATCCAAAAGAACAGCAGAGACTTTGGAAGATTCGCCACTCGGCAGCGGCAGTTATTTGGATGAACAATGGCCCTAAAAAAGCACTTCCGATAATTGAAGATGGTTGTGTCCCAGTTGAGAAGTTACCGGAATTCCTAGATGGGGTGTATAAGATTCTAAAGAAGCATAAATTGGAGATTGCGGTCTGGGGACACGCCGGGGACGCTAACTTCCACATGCAGCCATTTATGGACTTAACAAAAGCTGGAGATCGCAAGAAAGTTTTCAAGGTTATGGATGAGTTTTATGGCATGGTTATCAAGATGGGCGGGACAACAGCTGGTGAGCATAACGATGGATTGCTGCGCGCTCCGTATCTCAAAAAGCTCTATGGTGAGGAAATGTACGACCTGTTTAAACAGGTTAAAGATATTTGCGATCCTAAAGGGATTTTCAATCCTAGAATCAAGCTTGATGTCACAAAGTCAGACCTTGAGAAAGTTTTGCGCCATGAGTATTCCATGCGTCATTTGTACGATCACATGCCAATGACTTAAGCACTCAAGCGTAACAGGTGACGAGGCACGAAAATCGTGCTACACTTTTGAGGTTAAATTCACGCGGACGTGGTGGAATGGTAGACACGCTAGCTTGAGGGGCTAGTGACCGCAAGGTCGTGGAGGTTCAAGTCCTCTCGTCCGCACCAGCAATTATTGCGCTCTACGGAGCGCTTTTTTATATGCTTCGTACATTTACTAAAACACCATAATCTGTTATGATTTTCAATTCATGAAATTTAGCTTCGTAACAATTATCTATAATCCTAAAAGCTTCGGTAAAACTGGCCGTTTGGCTCATGAGCTATATACCGATATCCAGGACAAGCTTCCTCATGTTGGGGTTGAGGTTGTGCCAACCAAGTACGCTGGGCACGCTTCGGATATAGTTGAAATAACTGGTCGAACGCGCCGCAATGTTGTGGTGGTCGTCATTGGTGGCGACGGCACATATAACGAGGCAGTTAATGGTGCGATGAAGGTCCCAGTGCGCAATCGACCCATTATGTTCCCATTTGCAGGTGGCAACGCAAACGACCATGCCCGTGAGCTGCCAGGAGACGCCGAAATAATGTCGCGGCTACTGGACCCTAAGCCGCATGCAATCGATATATTCAAAGTTAGCGTTCATAACCCAGTGGGCGAAGACACCATTAGGTACGCGCATTCATATGTTGGCTTCGGTTCTAGTGGTCGCGTCGCCAGGATGCTAAACGAGTATCGTGTTGGTCGTGTGGCTGAGAAGTTGTTCGTTGTTGCAGAGCTTTTGCGCCCTCGTCAGTTTGATATCATCGCCGACGGCAGGATGAAGTACTTATATAGCCTTATCTGCTCAAATGTAGGAGTCATGGCTAAATTCTTGAAGCTCACTGACGATGCGCACCTAAGTGACGGAAAATTTGAGGTTGTCGAAACGCCAGCCGTAAGCAAGACAAAGCTGCTGCGAGAGGTTGCTCAATCAGCGGCTGGAATTTCTCCCAAGCCAAAGAAGGTTAAAAGTTATTCGTTTTTATTGATGTCGAGCGTTCAGGCTCAGTTTGATGGCGAGCCAATGTGGTTGCCCAGAGGGGCTTCTGTTTCGGTGTCAATGGCCGAAAAATCCATAAAGACTTTGGTCTAACCTGACTCATTCATTAACTCTAGAAGCTTTATGGTTGTTCTCCATGTTCGAATGGTCATTGATTTGTAGGGCTTAGTTCCAATTATTTTACTAAGCCTACTTTTGGTTCTAAGCTCACTAAGCCTTTGAGAGTAGATGACGCCTTCTCCAGCTTGAATTGTATCGACCCCATCTTTTGGGTCAAAAACACTCAACGCGTACTTAGTGTCGATATCTATTAAAAAGATTACGTCGGAATGGTACTTTTTTGGTTCATCACCAAACCCTTTAGGCTTGTTTTTGATCACAGATTCCAGCGCATCTTTAGAAAGTACAAGAACTTTTATTTTTCCCCACTTAATACAAATTTCTTCGGCATTTCTTCCTCGAAAATATCTCGAACTTCTTGTGAGTTTTTGTCGGATCTTAGTATTACATTTCCGCTTGCGATGTAAGTTTTAACATTTTTGAAGCCGGAATCCTCTAAGCAAGCCTTCAGTTCTGACATAGGAACAATATTTTTGCCGCCAACATTGATTCCTCTAATTAATACCAAGTAGGTTTTCAATTCATTTAGTTTCCAAGTTTAGTAAACACTCCAACGGCAAGCTCCGCCCATATGAATATAACCGTCAGCAATATGGCTGCCGCTACAGTAAATTTTTGAATATTTGTCTTAAGTTTTTGTGAGATTAGAAAATAGAGCCCAATTGCGCTATATAGTAGAGCCCCAACAACTACAAAGTCGAAAAGCGACCATTGCATATCGCTGGATAGCTGCATACCAAGTAAGGGTACCACTAGAATAAGTATAGGTACGTATAGTAGGGTCTTATTGTTGAAGTATTTCTTCATTACCTTAGTTTACGTTATTGGTTGGGCGGAGTGAAGTTTTCGACAGATTAGAATACCTGAATTATACTTATGCTTATAAGATTGTGGATTAGTTGTCTAGTATATTAAGCAAAGCAAAAACGTCGCAGAAACATGTTTTACCTTTTCTGATAGGGATTGCTGTGATAGTTGGTATATTCGCCATTTATAGCTCAAAAGCTGCCCAAACATGTATCACGACATTGAACCCTGGTGCAGATGTATCTAGTGCAATAGGGGCAGCTACACCGGGAAGCACTATATGTTTGCACGGAGGGAACTACCAGGGTTTCCGGATTGATGCTAGTCGCACCAATAAATCAAATTACGTTACAATTACATCCTCGGAGGGAGAAACGGCTGTATTTACCAGTAATCTTACCTTTGATAATGCGAGGTACATTAGGCTCCAGAACTTAAAGTTTAACGATGGGTTAGTTTTTAGGCCAGCCGGAAGCAATATTGAAATCAAGAACAATGAGATTACCGGCTCAACAGGGGTGACAATGTTCGGAGATTACAGATCCCCGGCTGATAGCGGTAACTCCAGCTGCCCATGTAATATTTATGGCGTTTTAATTGAAGGCAATAATATTCATGACATCGACTATGAGGGTGCGCAGGGGTTAGGCGGAGGGGTTGGGATCGGTGGATTCGGGGATGTGTATAATGTCACAGTTAAAAATAACTCCATAAAAAGTCCTGCCAGCGACTATATTCAAAGCGGGATTATTCATGATTGGACTGTTGATGGTAATACGTTTCTCGGGCCTTCTTTACAGTTTCCAAACCATCCAACGGATCACCAGGATCTCTGGCAGATCTTTGGCTGCGACACCGGTTGCTATGATACAAATCACCTTATATACAACATTACATTTACCAACAATATCGCTAGAAATACCATGACTGCAGAATCTCTACTATTTCAAACCGCCTATTTTCAAAATGTCAGGGTAGAGAATAATCTCTTCGATAAAGACTCTAGAGGAACAACTATACAAATTTATAATACAAACGGTCTGGTATATAAAAATAATACTCATATTGAGGAAGGTGAGAGCGTAGATGCTGGTCAGGGTGCTATTTTTAGGGATGGTGGCGGTACTGCGGGCGCAAATTACCAGATAACAAATAACATATTTATAAAAGTTAGAGGCAGTGCCGTAGCGCTAGGGACAGAAGGCCGCGCTGGCTCATGGGGTACCTATGATTACAATGTTACAAACGACGGTAGCGCCTCAGGTGTGAACAGTATAAAGAATTGGTCCCCAAATTGGGTTAATACAACATATTATGAGCCTATTGGCTTGCCATACCTGGCGGGATATAGGTTTAATGGGGGGGAGTCAACCAATATCTAAAAATGGAGACCTCAACGTCGATAACACCGTAAATATAACTGACCTTTCTATACTTCTAGCAGATTATGGTAAGTCTTCTCCAGCGAATCCCAAAAGCGATATAAATAAAGATGGGATTGTGGATATTTTCGACCTATCTATACTGCTATCAACTTATGGAAAGTAATAAATCAAAAAACAAACACCGCCAAAATGACGGTGCTGTTTTCTTTATGGAAGCTTAATTCCAGCCGAAAGCCTGGCTTATAATCCAAAGCGTAATAGCGATGGATATAAAGAACAGGCCCAGACCAACCGGACTTCCCCAGCTGAACCACGATCCCCACGATCGCCAGTGCTTTAGGCTGTTCTCGTGGCTGTAGTTAAACTCAGCTTCGTAGTCTTTGGAAGTTTTGCTTTTATCTGGCATAACATCCCTTTGTTAATTGATGAGAGCCTGTCGCCCCTTGAGTTCGACGAAGCCTCTAAGAGGCGCAGGCTTACTCATTCTCTTTGTGGTTTTTATGCCGGTACATGTTGTTCGCCGAATGAGCAGCGCATGCGATACAAGGCAACCACGATGATGGTATTAAAGCATGTAACAAGGAAAAGTGGCAATGTTTCAATCTTTACCAACCCCGCAACCGGTAAGTAGACTTACAAGCTATGGGGTTGGCCGGCGCGTTAACGCCGGCTCCCTTACTTCAGGACGCTGTCGACTTAGATGTAGTCACCCGGGTAGAGGCGACGATTCTCCTTGTCGATGGCTCGCTCCGTTGGTGTGACGGGTGTGAGTCGGCGACGCGGGTCGTCGATCTTGATCCACTCGTCGCGGTCGGTCATGCGCTGCTGGAACTCGTAGCTGATCACGATCAGGCCGCCGTCCACCTCGGACCGCTCCAGCTGATCGGCGCCCATCACATCGCTGGGCGGGTACGCACTGGAGAGCTCATCGATGCTCGAGCCGGTCCAGATGATCTCATCATCGCTCCTAGCTCCGTGAGAGATGGTTCTCACCACTCGGAGTGTGTCTGCAGATTCCATTCTTTACCTCCCGGGGGAAGTCGTTTTGCAAGGGGGTCTTCGCTCAATGAACGAATATATTATTCTAACATAAAACATAAGAAATATCAATAACTTTAGACAAAAGAAAAACCGCCCATATAGATTGAGCGGTGGGGCCGGGAGCATAACTCGTGCGTACGAGTCAGAGGCTCCCGGGGAGTGCAGGTCAGCGAGGGGCGAAGCGGCTGTGGGCGGTTACGCCGTTGACCGTGTAAGCCCAGAAGCCGAATCCGTAGGCGAGGCCGCCCGAGATTCGCCCGCCAGTAGCGGTTTTCGCTGCCTCGTATCGCCTCTCGCCGGCTCGCTTGTAGTAGCCGAAGGTGACGAATCCGATTCCGAGCATCAAGTACTGACCGATGAAGAAGGCGACGCCTCCTGCGCGGTCGAACTCGCTCAGCTCGGGGTTGAGGGGGATGGCGGTCCAGAGCCAGGCATTGAAGCCGGTCAGGTAACCGATCACCCCTACCGCGGCAGAGCCGAGGATGTAGATGCAGAGGAGCATCAGGTAGCTGAAGGACCGATCGTCGTTGATCAGCCGGACGAACTGCGAGATACTGCGGTTCATGGTTCCTCTCGATTGTGCTGGACGCGGCTATATTTCAAGCCGATAAGAACACATTATACATAAGAACTATAGAATTGTCAATAGTTTTAAAAGTGAAAGCCCCGCCGAAGCGAGGCCAACACTTAAGTCGTGTTTCTCGCCCGTACGGGGTTGTTTGTCCAGCTAGATCAGCTAGAGGTGATCTTGATCCGATCGAACTCGACGCCCCAGGTGCCGTCAAGGCTCCTGGTGACGTTGATGGTTCGAGTGGTGCCGACCTGCTCACGCCAGTCGATCTCAACCCCGGTGAACTGTCGGATGAGCTCGCAGGCAACCTCGTACCGGTTGCCGGGGTCGGCGAGGCGCATCGGGTTGATGGCAGCCCCTCGAACGAGGAAGACCTCGTGCTCGCGCATGTGGCTCACGAACAGGTGAGCCCCCTGCCCATCCACGCAGATCCTCACCAGGTCCTCATCAAGGCGCCGGCAGTGATGTTTGGCCAAGGACCACGAATGGAGGACATGGCCGAACATCCGCTCCTCCAGAACCTTGATTCCCTCGAAATCGCTGATGTCCCGATTGGGATCAAGCTTGGCGAGGAAGTAGTGCGGCCGAGGCGCCTGGAGGGAAACGATCTCCTCAGCTTGGTCCTTCAGTTCGGCGATCTCTGGAAGATCCGGGTCGAGAAGGTAGATCTCGACCATGACGTCCACCAGCTCGCGGAACTTGCTCGCGGGCATTCGCGGAGTCATCGATCGACTCCGCTTCCAGAATTTGCGCATGACGCTCCTTAGTAGGGACAACCACGAATCCGTCGTGGTAACGGTGTTCTAAAAACTAACGAATAATACCATTAAGTATCAGATTGTCAAATATAGTTTACGCCCCTCAAATTAGTCCGCTTTATAGATTAGCAGCAAAGAAAAAAGAGCGCCGAAGCGTCAGATAATTCCCTAATGGTGCAGCATAGTTGACGCATTTCAAACGGCAGCTACACTTGCTCAAGAGGATTATAAGTTAAAACATCTCGTTGAACAATTCCAACTATCGGGCAATTTGCTTGAGGTTTAGTTGGTTTTTCAACCAGATGCTTTAGTGGCTATGACCAGGATGGTAGTGAGCACGTCTCAAAAGTTGAGCGTTTGCAGCTACAATTACGGTAGACAGTGACATTAGAACCGCACCAACGGCTGGCGATAGCAATATACCTGAGCCGTACAGCACACCAGCTGCCAATGGAATTGCAACAATGTTATAGCCTGTTGCCCAAATGAGGTTCTGCGTCATTTTACGGTAAGTTGCCTTTGACAAGTGAATGACCCGTATTACATCTCGGGGGTCACTTTTTACTAAGATAATGTCAGCAGATTTAATAGCAACATCTGTGCCAGCACCAATAGCCAAACCAATATCAGATGTAGTCAGTGCAGGAGCATCGTTTATACCATCACCAACAAATGCAACTTTACTGCCTGTTTTCTGTAATTCTATGACCTTGTTAGCCTTATCTTCTGGTCGTACCTCGGCAAAATACTGGTCTAAGCCAAGTTGCTTTGCGACATATGCTGCAACATCTTGGCTATCGCCTGTAACCATAGCGGTTTTGATGCCCTCGGCTTTAAGTGCGGCAATGGTCTGCCTGGATTGTTCCCGGATAACATCGGCTAGAGCGATTGCTCCAACAACTACTTTGCCGTCCTTTATTAGGTAAACCTCTGTCTTGCCGTCTTTGGCAGCTTGCTTTGTGTACTGCTCAATCTCTTTTGGAACTTTGAGGCTGTTTTCTTTAATGTAGCGGTAGCTTGCCGCTACAAAATTATCCTGACCGTGCAGTCTGCCCTTAACACCAAGCCCAGGTAATGCGGCAAAGTCTTCAACCTTATCCATGTGAACGTGCTTTTTCTGTGCCTCAGCCACAATACCTTTGCCAACAATATGCTCGCTGTTTTGCTCTAAACTGGCAGTCAGATGCAACACATCTTCTTCGGTATAGCCTTTTGCTGCCCAAATGTCTGTCACGCCGTGTTCGCCTTTAGTGAGAGTGCCTGTCTTATCAAAGAGTACCCAATCTAGCTTACGAGCTGCTTCAAGCGCCAGACGCTTGCGAACCAGTAAACCGTTATGTGCTGATATTGCAGATGAGATAGATACGACCAATGGAATAGCCAGCCCTAGAGCGTGAGGACAAGCAATAATCAAGACAGTAACCGAGCGTTCCAGGGCAAATGCCGCATCCTTTGCGACTAGCCAATAAATAAACGTAACGACACCCGTAACGATGGCAATGATAGTAAGTGCAAAAGCAGCCTTATCTGCAAGTACCTGGACATTTGACTTGGAACTTTGAGCCTCAGCAACCAGACGCATAATGCCAGCTAGTGCAGTGTCTTCGCCGAGTTTTGTTACCTTTACCGTCAATGAACCGTCTTGATTTATCGTACCTGCGACAACTTCATCTTTTACGCCCTTGCTTGTTGGTTTGCTCTCACCAGTTATTGCTGCTTCATTTACTGACGAGCTGCCGTCAGTTATTACGCCATCAACAGGTATGCTTGAACCAGGGCGTATCAAGACCAAGTCGCCAACTTTTAGCTCACTTACTAGCACTTGCTTTGGCTTGCCGTTTATCAGCTTTTCAGCCTTATCAGGTAGGAGCTTAGATATTGCATCAAGAGCATTTTCGGCTCTAGCAATAGATGCCATCTCCAGCCAATGTCCTAGCAGCATAATGGTTACTAAGGTTGCTAACTCCCAGAAGAAACCCTCACCAGATAGCCAAAACTGTGTTGCCACGCTATACACATACGCCGTGATAATTGCCAGGCTGATAAGCGTCATCATACCTGGCAATTTTGCTTTTAACTCGCTCCACGCACCTTTAATGAACACCGTACCGCCGTAAAAGAATATGACGGTACTTAGTACAAACGGCACATACTGCGAGCCAGGAAATGCTGGCGGCGTGAAGTTCAGCCACTGCTGTATCATCTCAGAATAGGCAAGTACAGGAATAGTCAGTATAAAACTGAGCCAGAACTTGTCCTTAAACATTTTTACTGAATGACCAGCGTGTTTGTCGTGTTCCTGATGCTCACTATGTTGGTGTACGTGTTGCGAATGTTCCATTTTAGTCTCCACAAGTGCTGTCGTGCAGCGGTACTAGGTTGTTAAACCGTGCTTTAATTTCCTCTTTGGTTGGCTCGTGTTGCTGGGCAAAAATCACGACGTTTCCTACTACATTGTTAATGCGAGTAAGTTCTTCTTCCGATTTGTCCGACGGATGGTCGTCCATTACCTCGCCGTGTGCAGATGCTTTAGGAAATAGCCAATCTAAAACAGTGTTAGAGGAAACCTCTTCTGGATGCCCGATGTTACTTTTCTTGCCAAAGAATGTTTCAAGGTCTTGGTTGAGAAAATCATCCCAGTTCTTCTGCTGGAAGTTGTCTTTATCACCTACATAAACAAAGAAATTGGCTTTGTCTGGTAGTGAAGGCAACAACTTACCGTATATTTTCACCGATTGAGGCATTGCACCAGCGTCGTAACGTCGCCCCAGCAGACCGTCACTTCCGCCTATCAAATTCCAACCAAAGTATTTCAGAAACTCGCCACCCGTCATACCATTCCAGTGGACATGCGTTAATTGGTCCATCTTATCGTGAAAGTCTATAGGCACACCGCCTACAGCCGCACTACAGGTTGTAGCTGCTACTGTTTCCTTTTGAAACTCCTCTTTTGAAAAGTCTACAGCCTTACCATTTACAAGTATCTGGGTGCGAAAATGGTAGTGCTGGTAGGTCGGTTTTCTAATATGTTCAGGCGTTGAGGCATAAAGATAGCCGTATGTACCGCCAAGCAAAACCGCAATGGCTGCGATTGTTACTACGATGTAGGTAGCAATTCGCTTATTGAACCTTAAGTAGCGTCTACCACTTTTTGCACTTGGTTCTCTTTCAGTGTTTTCATCTTTGCCCATAGCTATTTGTTCCTCTCGTAGGTCTTTTTCATACCCCAGCTATGCAGCAGAACGCCGAGGATGATTATCAGCCAAGCGAAATTGCCAATGAAACGATATAACAGCACGCCTAGACCAAAGGCAATAAAGCACGCACCGAATAACGATGCCTGCCACTCACCGTATTTTGCACTGACTAGTTTATCCTTGTTGTTTGCGTGAGACATTTTTCTAACCCCCTATCAACTTTATAGCCGCAAAGACTACGATGGCAGCTAAAATAACCCAACAAGCCCAGTACAACATTCTTTGATATGCAGGATGCTTATCGTTCATCTTAGTGGCTCCCGTGCATCATTTGCATACTTTCATCAGTAGAGTAGCCCCAGTTTTGTTGCCACTGTTTCATATCAGCAATTTCTTTGGTCTGTGCAGAAATGATAGCTTCACCTAATTGTTTAACCTCATCGTGTTTTGCACGAGAAGGAATAAGTTCAGCCATTGCGACTGCACCTTCGTGATGGCTAATCATCATCTCTACGAACGCTTTGTCAAAGTCATCACCTGTTTTATTTTTTAACTGCTCGGTCATTTCGTTCATAGACATTTCGCTATGGTTCGTGGCAGTTTGCTGGGCAGTGTCATTTGTGTGCATACCCATCATACGCATCATCCCAGAATTGTTATTGTTTACCGCTTGTCCCGCCGCAAACCCAGCAATAACTACGCCTAACAGCAGCCCGATAACTCCTGTAACTATACTTTCTTTCTTCATCACTTTACTCCTTATTTAGTTGAACTTTTTGAGTAGACGTTCAATCTAAAATCGGTAATTTGAATAGAGTTTTACTAAATCAGGCGGTCTAAAGACTAGATGCTTTTGGACGTAGCTGCTCGCTAACTTTTTTGGGATAAATCTATCGCTATCAAGATTACGGTATAGCTGGTAATAAGGTGGCTGTGGCTCGTCATCCCGCTCCTCAATGACCGACTTTGTTTCTTCCTCATCTTTTAGAGTTGCGGTAGCGCATAAAGAAATACACGCTGGGCTTTTGCTGCCCGTACTACGATTAGAGCCGCTGTGGGCATTGTGCATCGTGCTATTCGCTGATGCGTGTCCAGCGATAGCGATAGGGTTAAGTAAAACAATAGCGGCTAGGACAAGTACATTTCTGATTGCCGCTAGGTACTTCATTGTTATTTACTTCTCACGTTAGTTAGCTCGTACAAGGAAAGCAATTCTTCAACAGCCTTTTCTTGTTCATCTTCGGAGCTTGAATTAAGGTTTTCTTTGATATGCGTTCGCACGTGGTTCTCTAGGATGAGCTTGTTTAGTGAGCCGATGGACTTTTGAATTGCTAGGCTCTGTGTGAGTATGTCCATACAGTAGTCTTCGTTCTCAATCATCTTCTGCACACCACGCATCTGACCCTCAAGTATCTTGGCTCGGTGCAATGCTCGTTGCTTTATGTCACCTATCATACTTACTATGATAGTACCCCCTAGGGGTATTATGCAAGTCTTGAATTGTCTGCCAGTAGCAGGGGGGATTACACAGACATTCCACGATGAAATTGCAACTGAGCTAGAAAAGAAACAGCAGGAGCTAAATGACCGCCTAAAGTTGCTAACAAGTGATAACAAAGACTTTCAAGTGACCGCATCCTATCTGTTAGACCTAGCACAAAGGGCTGAACAGCTTTTTAACGAGAGCGACGAGGGGCTTCGCCAGAAGTTGCTAGAATACGTACTTTCAAACATTGAGCTAAAGGACAAACAGCTGTCTTATATACTAAACGACCCCTTTAAGTCAGTCGTTGAGGCAAAGAAAAAGACCCTTGCGGGTCATAATTCAAATATTTGGTGCGGGTACCGGGACTCAAACCCGGGGCCTCTTCCTTGGCAAGGAAGCGCTCTATCAGCTGAGCTACACCCGCAAATTAAATGGTGGCGAGACCCAGACTCGAACTGGGGACACGAGGCTCTTCAGGCCACTGCTCTACCAACTGAGCTATCTCGCCAGGTTTAGCAACTAAAGAATCATACCGAATTATGCTTGGTTTTTCAACGCTATTCCACAGCTAGCGCAGCGGGTTGCCCTGTTGGGGATGACGCTCAAGCACTCTGGGCAATTCTTAGTACCTGGCTCCTTTTTGCGATTAGCTCGCTCAACCAGGTGGTTCATCGGTTTTACTACACCAAAGAAAATTGCTGCGGCGATAATCAAGAACGATATCAAGGCATTGATAAACTTCCCGTACATAATGGCACTGCCGTTGATAGTGATCTTGAGGGAAGAGAAGTCGGGTTGGCCGCCAATTGCAGCGATTATTGGGGTGATTATGTCTGTAACAAGCGAGGTAACAATTGCGCCGAAAGCGGCACCAATTACTACACCTACCGCTAGATCTACGGCGTTACCTCTGGAAATAAACTCGCGAAATTCTTTTAACATACTGCTAGTGTATCAAATTTAAATGAAAAACGGCGGACCCAAATGAATGAGTCCGCCGCATGATCAGGTCTTTACGACCGTGATTACCCAGAAGAAGAATACCAGGTCGACGGTGAAGAAACCCAAGATCACTCGCCCTAGGTATTGACCTCCAAGATCTTCCGAGAAAGAGGGAGTCTGCTTTCTGGAAAGCCATGAGCTAAAGCCCACGATGACGAAGGCCCCCAGCAGCGAGATGATGACTCTGACCCATTGCTCCAGGTCGTTGCCCTCGTAACCATCTGCTCCGAAGATCACATGCACGAGGGCAAGAAGAGAAACCATCAAGACCGCAGGCATCAGCGCGGTCCAGACGAAGTACTCAAGCGCTTTATCAACGCGCTCCTTCCGATTTGTGGGCATGCGCCCCTCCTATCCCGTATTTTCAAAGAGCTCTCCTTCGAGAGCATTGGCGTAACTATGACATATGTTGTGCAAAATTACAAAAAATATAATTGCTGGTGGGCGATGAGGGACTCGAACCCCCGACCCCCTCGGTGTAAACGAGGTGCTCTAGCCAGCTGAGCCAATCGCCCGTAACCGACATATCATAACCTTAAATACGCCGAATAACAAGCCATAAAATAGCTTACCGCCCTCCAGCATCATGCCGGAGGGCGGTTAAGGTTGATCAGGCTGCGACACGTTCGCGCTGCCTTTCGATGGGCATGTGTCGACCGCGACCAATCAGATGGTCGTCGCCCACAATGCGGCGGAACTTGTCCTCGATCCGCATGAGGACACGTTCGTCGCTAAGATGCTGCCATCCTCGCAGCATAACCTCGTCGGGCTCGTCCTCACGCAGAGTTTGAGGTGCACCGTTGGGGTACGTCAGTACTCCACGAACGAGAAGGTTGTCCTCGGACAACTCCACCGTCAGCGTGATGAAGGACCCAGTCCTTCTACCGTTGATCCTCAACTCCGCGGGGGAGTCGGGGGTAACGTGCACTTCATCGGGCTTCAGAGCTCGCAGCTCTGGTGTGATCCGCTCGGGCGAAAGCCATCGCGGGATCGATCCGATTGCCTGGTTGGCAAGCGCAATGAGGCGCTCGTTACTTCTGTTACTGCTGGGCACTGGACCTCCCCAATGTCGTTTGCAGTGCTACCTATTATGCACAAAAATAATGGCTAAATCAATACTGGTGGGAGAGGAGGGACTCGAACCCTCAAGCCTTGCGGCAACGGATTTTAAGTCCGTCGTGTATACCAATTCCACCACTCTCCCTGGAGGCGCCTACCGGATTTGAACCGGTGTAAAAGGTTTTGCAGACCTCTGCGTAACCACTCCGCCAAGGCGCCAGGTTTGGTAACCATTAGATTATACAAATTACTTCGGCTTCTTAAAAGGAGAAACATTGTCTCAAAAATGTTACAATAGAGCCAAAATTAAGTAGGCAACGAAATATGGATCAGGTTAAAAATTCTTACGCATGGAAGGAAGCTATCGAACTTTCGCTCGACCTTATCCGTATTTGCGAAGAATTTAGCGATGGGGATCACAATGTTCTTCTGGGGCATCTTAAGAATGCAGTAGTTGATATTCCAGCTTCGGTTGCCTCTGACATAAAGTACAGCCGTGGTGCAAATCTCGAACCAGTTATTAAGCTTGCCACCGAGCTTGAGCTCGTTCATCGCGTTTACCCGGCAGTTGATACAGGCAGTGCTCCAGAAAAGGTTAAGAGCCTGCTTGCTCGAATGGAGTCCAACGACTTCCATGAGCAGATACCTACCAAGCCGGAACCAGCTCCCAAGCCAGAAGAAGAGCCTGTAGAGGTTAAAGAGGCTCCCAAAGTAGAGGATGCAGAAGAGGAGCACACAGAAGAGCCCGTTGAGGCAACCGAGCCTACGGCTAACGAAGAACCTCAACCAGAGCCAGAAAAAGAGGCTGATCAGGAAGAAAACCATGAAAAGCACAACGAACCTCAAGAAGAAGAGCAGGCATCAAGCCCTCGCTTGATCCAGGTCAACACAGACAACTCTTAGGAGAAAATTTATGTATACTGCCATTTCGTCAAATAAACGGAAGACATTTTTTCTACTAGCAATCTTTATCGCGTTTATCTCGACTTTGGGATATATCTTTGGCGCCGTCACCAATAATCCGAGTATTTTCTATTACATTGGTATCGGGTCGCTGTTCTATGCAGGCTTGAGCTACTATTTTTCGGCAAAAATTGCGCTTTCAATGTCGGGCGCCAAACCAGTTGATCGAAAGCAAGCACCCCAACTCTACACCATGATTGAACGACTGAGTACTAGCGCCAAATTACCGATGCCTAAGGTCTACATAATCAATGACTCTTCACCTAACGCTTTCGCAACTGGCAGGAACCCAAAGAACGCTGCTGTTGCTGTAACATCTGGTCTTCTCGAGAAGCTAAACGATAGGGAGGTTGAGGGTGTTCTAGCACATGAGATGGCGCATATTGGGAACTACGACATTCGACTCATGAGCGTAGTCGCAGCTCTGGTGAGCGTAGTTTCAATTATTTCTGACTTTTTCTTCTGGAGCAGCATTTTGGGTGATGACGAAGCACCAAATCCATTGGTAGCAATTGCTGTGATGATAATCGCACCCATGATTGCTCTTGTTATTCAGCTAGCTATCTCTAGAAAGAGGGAGTATCTGGCCGACGCTACTGGGGCGATGATCGCCAAAGATGCAGATGGTTTAGCTGATGCGCTTGAGAAAATATCGCATAGCCGCCCGATGCATCGAGGGTCTTCGGCTACGGCTCATTTATATATAGCTAGCCCTTTCGGCAAAGGTCGTGGAGTCGCAAACTTGTTTAGTACACATCCTCCTGCCGAGGAGCGAATTCGAAGACTCCGTGATATGGAAGGGCAGGTTTAATGCCTGAGCCAAAACAAAAAAGCCAATCAGTTCTCAAGACCAGTTGGGGGTTCTTCAAATCAGCGTTAAAAACATATCGAGCCAATTGGAAGCTTTTTGTTGGAATAGTCCTGGTTGTTTCATTGCCGGCTTCAATAGCTTCGGTATATATGATCGATCCGGCTGCTGACTCTTCGCTATCCGCCTACCTGACCCTTGCACAGCTGGCTATGAACGCAGCGGTGATCTATGCCATATTCAAACTTAATGCCAAAGAATCTGTGGGAGTAAAAGAGGCATACTATAGTGGCTCAGCTGGTTTTATTAGACTGGTTCTGACAGCGTTTGCATTAGTAATTGTCTCTCTGCTACTAGTTTTTGGCCTCCTCATATTGTTCCTCGGTTTATTAGTGCCCGAAACAGCACTTGCTCTTGGTGAGAAGCTATTAATAATCCTTCTTTCGTTAATACTACTGGTGCCCGGGTTCTATCTGCTCGCAAGAACACTACTAAGCATATTTGTTGTATTTGATAGCGAGAAGGGGCCACTTCAAGCCGTCGCCGAAAGCTGGAGATTAACTGCTGGCAAAGGCTGGAAGAGCCTTGGTGTACTCTTCTTTATGGTGGTTTTTATTTTTCTGCTGGTAATTATCCCAGCGGCAATCCTGGTAGTTCTTCTGAGTCTAAACCAGGTGCAGTTCTTCCAGTTCTTGTTGCAGGTGTTTGTTGGCCTAACGGTACTTCCTATTTCGAATCTGTACCTCTTCAACTACTATCAGGGGCTTAAGAAGTGAATCATGACCAAGCAGCACAGCGCGTCGACAAATTAAAAGAGCTCCTCAACGAATACCGATACGAGTATTACGTACTTGATAGCCCTACAGTTGAGGATTCTGTCTATGATTCACTCAACGTTGAACTGCGCGAGCTTGAGGCCAAGTTCCCAGATCTGATTACCAAGGACTCACCAACTCAGCGGGTTGGTGCAGAGCCAATGGAAAAGTTTCAATCTTTTCCCCATGAGACACCGATGCTCAGCCTTAATGATGTCTTTAGCTTCGAAGAGGTTGAAGCATGGGAAAACCGGGCTCGCAAGATGTTAGATAATCGGTTTGATGATGAGTATTATGCCGAAATCAAGATGGACGGGCTGGCGGCTTCAATAATCTATGAGGATGGATTGCTGGTCAGGGGTTTAACTCGAGGTGATGGTAGATCAGGCGAGGATGTGACTTCAAATCTTCGGACAATCGATACTGTGCCATTAAGGCTACGTCGAGACCCTTCTGTACCCGAGCAGGTTTACTCTGGACGTTTTGAGGTCCGCGGCGAGGTCTTGATGTACAAGAAGGTTTTTGAGGAGCTCAATAAAAAACGTGAGAAAGAAGGGAGGCCGCTGTTTGCGAATCCACGTAACACCGCTGCTGGAACGATTCGTCAGCTTGATCCGAAGTTGGTTGCCGAGCGCAGACTTAGCTTTCATGTTTATGCGGTTGCAACCGAAGTCCCTGGCGTAGACACTCACGAGGACGAGCACAATCTGGCCGCCAAGTTAGGTTTTAAGGTTGAGCCCCATAGTCAGGTTCTGCGCGGCACAAAAGCTGTTAAGGGCTTTCTTGCCGAATGGGAAGAAAAACGCAAAACTCTGCCTTACGGAACGGATGGTGTTGTTGTAACTGTTAATGACCGCCGGTCTTATTTACAGCTTGGAATCGTTGGTCGTGCGCCGCGTGGTTCAATTGCATATAAATTTCCCGCCGAGCAGGCGACAACCAAGATAAAAGACATTCAGGTTAGCATTGGCCGAACAGGAGCGGCTACGCCATTTGCGGTGCTCGAGGCGGTTAAGATCGCTGGCTCGACTGTCCAAATGGCTACACTCCACAATGCCAATGAGGTTGCACGAAAGGATGTGCGGATCGGCGACACTGTCATTGTTCAGAAAGCAGGCGACATTATCCCTGAAGTTGTTAAATCGCTGCCCGAGCTCAGAGACGGTAGCGAGAAAATCTTCAATATGCCCAAAGATTGTCCAGTTTGTGGCGAGCCATTGCATAAAGAGCCTCAAGAAGCTGTTTGGAGATGCGTTAACTTCGATTGCCCTGCCCTGGAACGGGGGAGAATTATTCATTTTGCTAGCAAAGCAGCATTTGATATTGAGGGGGTCGGCGAGAAAAATGTTGATGCACTGCTGGATGCCGGCCTTATTAAAGATGCTGCCGACCTCTTCACCATTAAAGCCGAAGATGTTGAGAGACTGGAGCGCTTTGCCGAAATTTCTGCCAACAAGCTCGTGAGCTCAATTCAAAGTAAAAAAACTGTAGCTCTTGATCGTTTTATATACGCTCTTGGAATTCGCCACGTTGGCCAGCAGACCGCTTTCGATATCGCAAATCACTTTGGCTCTATCGAGAAGTTTAAAAAAGCTACCCTAGAGGAACTACAGATGGTTGAAGGCATTGGCACAGTTGTAGCTAAAAGTGTGTTTGACTGGCTTGGCAGCGAAAGGCATAAAAAATTCATTAGCAAGCTCAGAGATTTAGGCGTAAAG
>ERZ724505.766-NODE-766-length-19360-cov-5.873245_pt1 | contig 19360 bp, 18 predicted proteins | sample MGYA00376038_ERZ724505 | MGnify/ENA primary metagenome ERZ724505 (study PRJEB28724, sample SAMN07190884) | wastewater metagenome | isolation source: effluent of sewage treatment plant in Hong Hong | place: Hong Kong | collected 2016-03-17 ...
TACTTTTATCCACTTCAAGCGCGGTACAGAGTTTTCCACACTCTTGTGCACAAACCGCATTCGACAAATTTTTTAAAGTATTTTCCAGATATACTGTCCCCTTCTTTTGGCTTAAGGCTGAGGATTATGAGGTACCTTCTCTTGGAAAGAGGTATAAAGCCACAGGGGGGCGCACTGTGCAAACGTGTTGATTATGGCTTGCTATAGGTAAAATACGCCCACTCTCGGATTCTGTTTTGGAGAGACGTAAAGGGGAGTTGGTTGAAGCTTGGTAAGCGGGGAAGTCTGGTAGGTGAATGTATAGCGTGGTTGTCCCCCTGCTCTGCGTACTATGGTGCGCATGTGGTAATTATCTTTCATTAATAAATTCTATTATTGTCTTAATTAACAATACAAAACCAAGCCAAGCACTTGTGATTAACGCAATTAAGAAGAAAAAAATAATCATGTCCTTTGGTCTAGCATAGTATTTAATTTCAAATTTCTCAGCTACTGATTTTCCTATATTGGTAGGCAAACTGTGATACTCTGTAATAGGAATAGAATTGGCTGAATAATTTGCATACCACTCTTTAAATTGTATTAACTTATCTAATTTAAATTTAGCAGCATTTTGCAGATATAAATCTTCAGCAATATAATGAGTTACGTATTTAAAATCTTTCCAGTTACTATTTGTTTCAAAGCAGCTGTTTTTATCACTAATTATATTAATAGTTTTCTGGTCTTTACTATAAAAATTATGATCAATTTTAGAACCGCTTTCACTAACAGTTAGTCCTAATATGCTATCAGCCTTAATTGAGTTATTACCTAAATAAAAGCCTTTTATTTCGATGCAATAATTAAACCATTCAAATTCATTTGATATGCCGAAAATATTGAGTACTGGAGCCTTTAATACTTGGCTTTCTACAGGTTTATTTGAGATGATAGTATTATCTTGTGTAATAAAAGAAAATTCTGGTAGTTGGTGATTATCAATATATTTATTGAAATAAATTTCTTGTCTTAGAGTCTTTCCGATCGTCAAAAAATAAATTATTAAAATAGGCAGAAAACAAACTATTATTTTAATAAATTTCCAATGATAGTTACAAATATACTTCATACAACTCTCACAAACTTCCTCTTCCCCACCTTATAAATTCCCTTTTCAGCCTTGGCGTCCAGGGCTGTGACGACTTTATCATCATGCTTGACGGCTTTCTGCTCAATGAGGCGTCGGGCTTCGCTCTTGCTTGTCACAACGGCATGGGCTGCCAGCAAATCGACGAGGAGGATTGCTTTCTCAACTTTTATTTCCGGTATATCTTCGGGTACGTCGCCTTTCGCAAACACATTTTTGAATTCGTCTTCGGCATGCTGCGCCTGGGCTGCGCTGTGGTAGAGCGTGACAAGTTCGCGAGCGAGGCGCATTTTGATATCGCGCGGGTTGGCGCCTTTGGAAAGTTCTTTGCGCGCATCTTCCACTTCGCTCATCGGCATGTCGGTGCAGCATTCCATGTACGTTAAAATCAGTTCGTCTTTGATCGACATGGTTTTGCCGTACATATCTTTGGCGCTATCTTCCAGCCAGATACAGTTGTCGTACGTTTTGCTCATCTTGCGGCCGTCGGTGCCTTCTATCAGCTTGGTGGTGAGAACAAATTTATCGCGCTTGCCGTAGGCCTGTTGCAAGGTTCGGCCAGCAAGCATGTTAAACAGCTGGTCGTTGCCGCCCAGTTCACAATCCACATCGAGCACGACGGAATCGTAGCCCTGCATCATGGGGTAAAAGAATTCGTGTGCGCCGATCGGCTTGTTTTCCTGCAGGCGCTTTTGGAACATATCGCGTTCCATCATTTGCTGGACCGTAAAATTTCCGGCCAGCTTGATCACGTCTTCGAATGTCAGTGGCTGTAGCCATTCATGATTGAAGCGCAATTCCACTTTCGAGAAATCCAGGATTTTCCCTGCCTGTTGCTTGTAGGTTTCAAAATTCCTCTTTGTATCATCCAGGGTAAGCGGCTCACGCATTTTGTCTCTTCCTGACGGATCGCCGATCATGGCCGTAAAGCTGCCGATGAGGAAAATGATGTGATGACCGGCATCCTGAAAGGCCTTCAGTTTGCGCAGGGGCACCGAATGTCCGATGTGCAATTTGGCTCCTGTGGGGTCAATGCCGAGGTATAACCGCATCGGCTTGCCGCTTTTCAGCTTATCTTCGGCGAGCTTACGTGGAACAACATCCTCGACTGCGCGCGTCAGAAGTTCTGCCTGATTCGTGTTTTTGGTGGTCATACGTTCTCAGTTTAGGCATAGTGTAGCCACCAAGCAACCTGGATCATCTGCAACCGCGGCAAGCATGCCGCTCCCAAGAGTAAGATTAATTTATTGATTCGATACATGTCTACAAATCCCTCCCCTGTCGTTGTAACAACTCCCATGCGCCTCGATGCGTTTCTTGTCTCGGACATGGGCGTTGCCACGCGTTCGCAGTCGCAAAAATTCATCAAAGCGGAGTTTGTGAAAGTGGGAAAGAAAACGATCAGCAAGCCGGCGCACATGCTCAAAACCGGCGACAGCGTGACGCTATCCCCAGAGGCAACCGAAGCCAAAATCCCAACCGAACACTCCCCTACTCTGGATCTGCAGATTCTGTACGAAGATGACGACTGCATGATTATCAACAAGCCGGCTGGATTGATGGTGCATGCAGGCAGTGGCATGGAGGAAGGCGAAGTGACGCTGATGGACGAGTTAAAGCCGCTGTTTGCTGCACGCAAGTTGCCGTTTATCGAAAGCTCGGTACTGGTTCATCGTCTCGATAAAGAGACAACCGGCTGCATTCTGGTTGCCAAACATCCGCAGGCGCATCGCGTGCTGCAGAAAATGTTTGAAAAACGGACGGTTGCCAAAACGTATCTGGTTCTGGTGATGGGCACGCCAACGCCAAGCTCGGCCATCATCGACTCCCCTATCGGCCGTCACTCCACAGACCGTACCAAAATGTCCGTCCTGCGCAGCGGACGCACGCGCGAGGCACGCACGATCTATCATGTACTTTCCTCGACCAACGAAGCCTCGCTGCTCGCCTGCGACTTAGAAACAGGTCGCACGCATCAGATCCGCGTGCACGTGTCGTCCATCGGGCATCCTATTTTGGGCGATGAAAAATACTACACGCTTGGCTCGCTCAACATTGCCAAAAAAATGGGTATTGATTTTCTCTGTCTGCACGCCTGGAAGCTGTCGTTTACATCACCGATCAGCAAGAAAAAAATCGCGGCGGTTGCAGCGATACCTGAAAAATTTCAGAAGCAGATTGAGTTGAATAGATTAACTGTTTCTTAAGCGAATGAAGTATTACGTATTATGAATTATGAATCCTTAGTTATTCGTAATTCGTGATACATGATTCATAATACTTTCTATGGCTGATAATCGATCGTATATTCCAGCACGTCGAGGATTTCGCCTGCAGCATTACGCGAGACGATGCGATACTCATTCTTGCCGCGCTTCATGGTTGCAAGATCCACGCTTGCTATGTAGTTCCAGGTTGTCTTGCCGGATTTATAGAGTTGCAGCGTGTAGCCGTTTACTGACAGGCTGTCGGTGAGAGCGTCCGTTGTCCCTTCGATGACGATTTCCTTTTCGCTGGATAGTGCGGCGGTGCCTGATTGAGGGCTTGTGACAGTCAGTGAGCCCGGTTTGAGCGGAGCATTTTGCTTCAGAGGCGCTTCGGAGCTGCTGACAGAGGAAGAAGTCACAGTTCCCGGTTTATAGTCGATGGTGAGTGTGACCGGCTCGCTCTTATTGCCGTCTTTGTCCAGTGCCACAATGGAAAGTACGTTTTTGCCGAGCGCCAGGTTACCCAATGCGGCGCTGGCCAGGTAACTCCAGGTGCGGCTGCCGGGCTTAAACAGTTGTAATTTATAGTCGTTGACCATAATGGCTTGCGTGCCGGCTGGCGCATCCCCTGTTACTTCCACCTCCGCGCTGCCGGTTATATAGGTTTGATCAATGCCGGTGACAGGTGAGGATACGTGGACGGGTTTGACGTTTGAAACAACCGTTACCGTCACGGACCTGACATCGTCTGCAATAGTGATTCCCTGACTGTCCTGTGCTTCTATGTGCAGAGAGTTTTTTCCGTCTGCGGGCAGATTGATTTCGACGCCGAAGGTTTTATTGGCCGCAATGGGGGCTTCATAATTATTGACTCTGACAGTTGCAACGGCGTCACTCACTTTTCCGCTGACACGAATGGTGCGCGAGGAAAGCACCTGATCGATGGCAGGATTTGTAACAGTCAGGTCGGCACTATTGATAGCGGTGGTTGATCCGGATATTGCCACGATGCCGGTTTGTTCCTTGGCAAGCGCATAGCTTTTGACGAGGAAAGCATCGTGCAGTAACTGCTGGCTGATAGGATCGCGGAAATCGTAGGGATCACGACCGTTATCGACATCTTTTTTGGCGGACTCTGTGAGCGTGAACATCTGGCCTTCACCGATGACGATTGTTTTCGGTGCGGAGGGCGGATGTTTCAGTGTCGTGGTTGACCCAAGTCCTGCGGCACGGATAAAAGCGATTTGGCTGGCAGAAATGAGGCCTGAAGTATTGGCAGGAACGTCTACCGTGAAGTCCGGCGTTTCAACCGAACGAATAATTGTGCCAGACAGGCTGCCGGCTGCCGGCGTGGAAACCCATATGCGTCCGCTGAGTACTTTTGCCGCAATCGCGGAAGGCTTGTCGCTCAGCTGTTCGCTTTTTACGATGCTCAGCTGCGTGCTTTCATCCAGACGGATGGCTGTTCCGTCGAAAAAACTGAGCAAGGCCGTGGAACCCCCGCGGGTGATGATGGCATCGCCAGGATAGACTTTCAGGTTATTCTCGGCACGTTGTGCGGCAGCTCCCTGTAACGACACCTGCACTCCTTCCGCGTCTGCGGAGGAAAGTGTCAGGATGGCGCCTGTTTTCTGCGATGCGCTTCCGTTAAACAGCGAGACCACTTTTGCACCCAGGTACCAGAGAATCAGGATAGTGACGCACAGTAATATGACACGTGTGATAATGCGCGGACGCGACTGTACCGCGCTTGCACTGTATAAAGACCGGCGATGACGTCTGCCTAACATATGGTCGTTCATAGTATGGGAGAATCAGTCTGTCGCGCAAGGCAGAAACGTGGGTATGAGTACTTGTTTGATTCAGGGGATGAGAAGATGAGAGGATGAGAAGATGAAGAGGATTATTTCCTGCAGACGGGACGCTTGTCCGCCTGAATGACTCAGAGTCGGGCAGGCGTCCTGGTACCGGATGAAATATTTGATAAAGCGCAGCGGGAAGAATCTCGCTCCCGATGCAGATTTGCATTGAAGCTAAGAACACATTGTCCTAAGTCCTAGCTCGTCACACGTACAATCTCCGATCGTGTCGTTTTACCGGCGGCAATCAGTTCTTCTCCCCATTCGTGCATGGTTTTGAATCCTTCGGTTTTGGCGGTTTCCAGGATTTCTGCCGATGTTGCCTGGAGCAAAATCTGACTGCGAATGGCAGGAGTAGCAACGAGCAATTCTGGTAGCGAGCACTGTCCGCCGTAGATGTCCGGGCTGTTGCCGGCCGTTTCCTTGAGAGCGGCATTCTCCGGTTTGAGTGTGCGCACCAAGCGTTGGGCAAGAATGCCACGCAGAGCAGGCGCGAATGTATAGCTGCTCACGCCCATCGACAGCAAGCGTGGAATCGCTTCGATCGCTGAGTTGGTGTGAAGAGTCGCGAGCACCAGGTGTCCGGTGAGCGACGCATCGATGGCCGTCTGCGCTGTTTCCTGATCGCGGATTTCTCCGACGAGGATAATATCCGGATCGTGACGCAAAATAGCGCGCAGGCCGGAGGCGAAAGTGTAACCATGTTCCGGATCAATCTGGCTCTGGATAATATTTTTGAGTTCGTATTCGATCGGGTCTTCCAGTGTCACAATGTTTTTCTCTTTACCGGTGAGAGTCGACAGAAGTGCGTAGAGCGTTGTCGTTTTTCCCGAACCGGTTGGACCGGTCACAAGAATAAGTCCGTTTGGCAGTTGAACGAGATCAAGCAATTGCTTCTTGATGCTATCGGGAAAACCGAGCTGTTCGAGCGGCACAATGCCGCGCTGTGGATCGAGCAAGCGCAGCGTAAATGCTTCGCCGAAACGAGTGGGCAACGTTGCGACACGAATGTTCACAAAGCGCTTGTCCATTTCGAAGGTATACTGGCCGTCCTGAGCGGCTGTCATGATATTCAACTTCAGTTTTGCCTTAAACTTGATACGGCGCTGGATTGTTTCATATTGCTGCGCATTCATGACAAACAGTTCTTTGAGGATTCCCAGCTCGCGCCATTCGATCTTGATCCCCTCTTTTTGAGGATTGATGTGAATATCCGAAATATGCAGTCTGGTAGCCGCTTGTTCGAGTGCATCGAGCAGCTGCTCACCGTCAAGCGCCTGTAATGAGGCAATATCGAGAGAAGACATCAGATTATTATACCTTAAAACAGAGTTTTTTGCTATAGCCTCCGATAGCAGAAAGTAAGGCGGGTAAAGCGGGTATTTCGCGTGCAGCAAGCAAAATATGGCTCATAGTAAATTATCGATGCCCGCTTTACACACATTACCCGCCTTACTCTTTTTCTATCCTCCTTCGGTATCCGGTCTCGTCCCCCACTGCAATTTTGTCCGCAATGTCTCAAAGAATGTTTCGTCGCGGCGGCGCAAAAAAGTGACAACTCTGTCGGACAAGTGTGCTTCCACGCGATCTTTGCGCTGCAGACTGATGTACGTCTGACCGTCGAGTGTCAGGCTCACCTGCACGTCCTGAAATTTGTTCTGCTTGGTGAAAATCGTCACTTCCACGGTGTCGTCGCCCTGGAGCATGATCGGCTTTTGGCTGAAGCTGTGCGGATTGATGGGAGTGAGAATCATCGCCTTGAGTTGCGGATGAACAATCGGGCCGCCGGCTGACAGCGAATAGGCAGTTGAACCGGTTGGAGTGGAGAGAATCAATCCGTCAGCATTGAATACCGTCAGCATATGGCCGTTGATGCTCGTCTGCAGATCGATGAGACGGGAAATGGCGCCCTGCGAGATAACCGCTTCGTTCAGAACATAACCGGTCCAGAGGCATTTGTCCTCGCGCGTCACGTGCACGTGCAGCAAGTTACGCTCATCATGGATGCCGCCTTTTTCAAGCAGCTGTGGCAGAAATTCGTCCACTTCCTCCATGCTGAGCTCTGTCAGGAACCCGATACGACCTTTGTTGATGCACAGCATTGGCACGGTTTTTTCCTGCATTTCACGAATGGTGCGGAGAATCGTTCCGTCGCCACCCAGGACAATCAGCAGATCGAGTTCAGAAATTTTGTGATAGGTTTGGTATTGCCCAAGAGAAGGCGCGCAGCAGCGCTCAGCATCCAGCAGTACCGTGGCACCGCATTCTTTCACGAGTGCGGCTACTTTCTCCAGTGTCGGCAGCCGGCCTTCTATATCCGATCTGGCGGTAATTCCAACGGTTGCATATTTGCTTGGCATGCTGCAATTCTACCTCTGCGGCGATTTGGTTCCTAGCGTCAATATCCCCAGAAAATATTTCGGCTTTCCATTCGATAATTTCTCTTGCTCCAGAGCGGCCGTTCCCGGCAGTGGCGGGCAATTCATTTCTTCATTTTCACCGGAACGCGACGTTCCGGCTGCGGCTATATTCTATTGTTTCCCATCTTTTCTATTCGTGACAGTACCCTCCCCTTCTGCTACTCTTTCCCCGATGTTTCATAAATTCATCCGAGGACTGAAGGCGATGGAGCTGGAAGACCAGATTTTCCATGCAGCAGTGCTCCTGTGTACGATTGGCGTGTTTCTTCCCTGGTTTGGCGGCCAGTGGTACGGTAATAGTGAGAGCTGGAACGGCTTGAACTTCTACACCGGTTATACCGGTCGTCTCATTCTGGTTATCCAGCTCTTTCTGCTGGTGTTGCTGGTTTCGCCCATGCTCGGCGGTCCGGTGATTGTCCGCCGTTCATCCAAGGCATTGCTGCGGCTTGTTCTGAGCGGAATAACATTCCTGTCTCTGCTGAATGCATTCGGGGTACTCATCCGCGTCACGTTTGAAATTTCGGGCCCCGATATTCGCTTCGGTATCTACGTCTGTATTATCTCCAGTCTTGTTGCCACTTTCTACGCCACGCTCCGTTATCAGATGCAGCAGCGTCTTAAATCCGAAGGGCACTTCCGTCATCCGGATGAGCCGGGCGTGGTGGCGCACTCCCATCATCATGAAAATGAAACGGTGCCGCTTGCCCCTCCGCCGCCCCCTCCTCCTCCGCTTTCTGCCGAGGATCATCACCCGTATTCTTCTTAAAGCACATGTCAGACTCCCCTGCTCCACAGTACAGCGATCATGACCTGGTTTATGTCGATCCGGAATCACGCACGGTTGTCGGCAAAGTCGAGTTTACGAAAACGGACAAGCCGAAGTCGATGCCCTACGTGAAAAAAGAAGAGCCGGCAACCGACGGCAAGCCTGCCAAGCGCGGTGGCTCGATGCGCAAGTACTACCCATTTGGTACGTACAAGAGTATGAAGAAAATTTACAGACTCGACGGCAAAGGCAAAGAGGCGGAGCCCAACAGAACACTGGAAGAGGTGATGCCGAAGGCTCTCAAGGAAGTGTTTTGGAATGACGATACGAATATGCCGACAGTGGATACGTCATTATAAAAGATTCAAAGGATGCAAACGAGTAGAGGATTCAGAGGAATGTTGGACTTCTGACAAGCATACGAGTGTGAGTTTTTGGTAATTCCATGCGCAAGCGAGGTCGTCAGAAAATTTCTGATGTGATCATGGCATCGTGGCTCGTGCGAAGAATGTCATTCATACGCCACCGCGGCAAGCATGCCGCTCCTTTAGAAAATACTTTCTTGAAATCTTTCAGTATCCAAATCCGGATCCCGTCCCTTAACCTAAACCCTCGCCCTATTTCCCCGCCAATACCTCGCACACGCGTTTCACTTCTTTCTTGGCGCCGACGATGAATGGCGTGCGCTGGTCCATGTCGGTTATAACGACATCGAGCACGGATTTTTCGCCGTCAGACGATGCGCCGCCGGCAGCTTCCATGATGTAGGCAAACGGTCCGCACTCAAACAGCAGGCGCAATTTTCCTTTGGGATACTTGCTGCCGCCGATGTTCGTAAAAATGCCGGCGCCTTTGATGAGCATATGGTGAATGTCGGGAACCATGCCGCCGGAGTAACGGAGGGTGAGGCCTTCGTTCATCCACATGTCCATCATTTTCCGGTAGTTCGGTGTATCCGCGACTGCGCGCAAGTTGCCCGGAGCGTAGGTTTTCACTTCATCTCTCATCATCAGATTTTCTTCGAGCAGAACGAATTCGCCGACATCATTCAGAAAGAATGCGTGTACGCCCATGCCGCAGCAGTAGACGAGAATCGTACGCGGTCCGTAGACCAGATATAGCGCGGCTACCTGGTCGCGCGGTTTCATGCCCATCAGATCATCCGCTTTGTTGTAAATGCCGAAAATCGAACCGATTGCCAGGTTGGCATCCACCAGCGATGAGCCGTCGAGCGGATCAAACACGACGGTGTATTTTCCCTCTTTCTGCAAACACGACAGTGCTGCCTCTTCTTCGGATGCAAAACTGTGTACCAGATGACTTTCGTTCAGGTGATCCTTGATAATGTTGTTGCTGAGTACATCAAGCTTGAGCTGATCCTCGCCAAACTGATTTTCGGAGCCGGCAAGACCCAGGTCCGTTGTGCGAATGGCATTGTGGACGTACTTTCCTGCTCTGGCGATGTCATTGATGAGATGGCGCAGATCGTGAGACACGCCTTTGTCGTACAGATGGGAATTAAGGGATTCGCGAGTGGCGGACATAGGACAGAGGATAAGAAGATGAGAAGATACGAGGATTAGAGGAAGCTTGCTACCTGCAGTGTCATTTCGGTGACGCGCATGGCGTAACCCCATTCATTGTCATACCAGCTGAGAAGCTGGACTGCTCTGCCGTCCACCACTTTCGTGGACGGGGCATCCACTATCGATGAATGCAGGTCGGTTTGAAAATCGATCGAGACACACTGCTCCTCCGATACCGACAGAATCCCCCTGAGACGCGGCGACAGTGCAGCCTGTTTCATGGCATCAAGCACCTCCTCTTTTGTAGTGGATTTCTTGAGAGTGAATGCCATGTACGCGCAGCTGACAGTCGGTACGGGAACGCGGAATGCCATACCATCCATTTTGCCTTTCAAGTGCGGAAAGATAGCCGAACATGCTTTCACGGCGCCTGTTTTGGTGGGAATAACAGAGAGTGTGGCTGCACGCGCGCGGCGCAGTTCGTCGCCGCCTTCCTGGGATTTGTTGTCGAGCAGATTCTGCGATGCCGTAAATGCATGAACGGAACTGACAAGCAGATAGTCGACACCGAACATCTGGTCCATAATCTGGATGACCGGCGCAATGCAGTTGGTGGTACAAGAGGCGTTGGAGATTATCGCCATCTCTTTGGTGAGAGTGTCTTCGTTCACGCCTCTCACAAACATCGGCGTGTCGTCTTTCATGGGCGCGGTGACAATCACTTTTTTTGCGCCGGCTGTCAGGTGATGGCCTGCCGCTTCCTTGGTGGTAAAGTGTCCGGTTGATTCAATGACGATATCCACATTCAGCTCCTTCCAGGGGCACTTGGCAGGGTCTTTTTCGCGCACGACTTTTACAGGCTTTCCATCCACCGTAAAATCATTGCCTGTTACGGCAACATCATGTCTGAACACGCCATGAAGGGAGTCATATTTGAGCAAATATGCCCGCATATGTGCATCTGATGAGGCGTTGACTGCAACTACCTCAATCCGGTCGCCATAGGTATCGACAAACTGGCGATGGACGTTGCGACCGATGCGTCCATAGCCGTTGATAGCGACTCGAATCATGGTATGAATGTAAAGCAAGAGGACGGCAGGGTCAATGATCCTGAAGAGTTATACACATAGAACAGAGAAAGAGGTGACGGCATTACAGGAGATCAATAAAGGAATGAGAGGATACAAGGATAGGATGATGAGAGGATTTTTTTTACTATGATAATTATCTGTTTGGCAGCGTCATGCTTGGCGCGGCGCCTATGTATCATCTGTTGTCTGGCTCTATCCGTAAAACCCGACCAGTATGCCCAAAAATGCCATAAAGCAGCCCACAATCCAAAAACGCATGGTGACTTTGCTTTCACCCCAGTTGAGTGCCTCAAAATGATGATGGATGGGTGCGGATTTGAAGACTTTCTTGCCATGACGGAATTTTTTGCTGGCCAGCTGAATGATGACAGACAGCATTTCAATGACGAAAATAAAGCCGATAAGCGGCAATACCAATACCTGATTGATCATGAATGCCATAACTGCCAGCGTGCCGCCAAGTGCCAGTGCCCCGGTATCGCCCATAAAAAACAGGGCAGGCGGCACGTTATGCCACAGAAAGGCGGCAATGGCGCCGACCACCACGCCGCAGAAACCGGCAAGAACATAGAAGCCGGATACATAGGCAATGAGGCCGAATGCTCCAAATGCGATGATCAGCAGTCCGCCCGCCAATCCGTCCAGACCGTCTGTCACGTTGACGGCGTTGGTCGTTCCGATCATGACGAATACAAACAGCGGAATGTACCAGAGTCCCAGATCGACTGATGCATTTTTCAATCCAAACGCCGTACCAAACGGGATATGGAGCGTGTGATAATCCAGCCGGAAATAGAACCACGAAGCGGCCAGAATACTGACGCCAAACAAGACAATCAGTTTTGGTAACGCATCCAATCCCCTGTTCTTCCCGAGTCCTGCAATGTTGAAGTAGTCATCCACGGCACCCAGCAGTCCGAAAGAAAGGAGCACACCCAGCGGGATGTATACTTGACCGCGTTGCAGCAGGGAGTGATCGACTGTTCCCGAATACGACAAGATGCGGGACACGATGACAGTCAGCAGAATGGATCCCCAGATAAGAATGCCGCCCATAGTCGGCGTACCGGCTTTTGCCTGATGATAGCTGAGAAACACGCTTGCGCTGTTGCCGTCTACCGCTTCTTTGCGCAGCTGCTTGCCGAGCCTGTAATGTTTGAGAAAGCGGACGAACGCGGGAGTAAGGAGCAATCCGAGTGCGAATGCCAGAGTGGAATATCCGAGAATGGCAGCCAGGGAAATTTCGGGGCGAGGTGGCAGAATCATGGAGCTGATTGTATTGGAAGAAAGTGAGTTGAGGAAATAGAAATACAACACGCTACTGTAAATCGAGGAGTCCGAAAAAATCAGGGAAGCCAAAGAATATGTATTGTCCCTGGACTCGTGGGTTTCATTTGATTATTCATCATCGTGCGCGGGCCTGCTGCTGGCATGCGCTTTATCGATATCATAGAAGCGCATTTGTTCTTTCTTGAACATCAATTCAATGCGGCCGACCGGTCCGTTTCTGTGCTTGCGGATGTACAGATCGGTAATGCCGGGACGATCGGAATCTTCCTCGTAGTAATCTTCGCGGTAAATCATCAGCACCACGTCGGCATCCTGCTCAATGGAACCGGATTCGCGCAGGTCGGAGAGCTGCGGGATATTTCCCGGACGGTTTTCGACTGCACGTGATAATTGACTGAGGGCGATGATCGGTATTTTCAGCTCACGTCCGAGCATTTTAAGCGAGCGCGAAATTTCGGAAATTTCCTGCACGCGGTTGCCGGCAAAACTCTGATTGCCGGTGGTCATGAGCTGCAAGAAGTCGATGATGATCATATCCAAACCGTTTTCCATTTGCAGGCGGCGGGCCTTGGCGCGCAGCTCGGGAATGGACGATCCCATCGAGTCATCGATAAAGATATTGGCTTTGTTGAGCTCGTCCATGATGGGTCCCATATTCTGGAAGTCGCGATCATCCAGCTTTCCTTTCTGCAGTTTCCATGAATCGACACCGAGCATGGAGGCAAACAAGCGGTCCACCAGCTGCTCTTTACTCATTTCCAGCGAAAAGATGCCAATGGATTTGCCATGTTTAATGGCAGCGTTCTGGGCAAAGTTGAGAGCCAGCGATGTCTTTCCCATGGCGGGACGGGCGGCGATGATAATCAGATCGCTCGGCTGGAAGCCGGACAGTTTATTATCAACAGCCGTAAAGCCCGATGGCACGCCTTTGATTTGGTCACTTTCGTCAGATTCGTGCATCTCGGCGAACTTCTCGTAGCGAGCGTTCAGAATATCGCGGATATGAACGAATTTGTCTTTCAGGAATGTTGTTGAAATGGAGAAGACCGTCTTTTCCACTTTTTCCAGAATTTCGGGGATATCCTGCTCCACTTCGTAGCCCAGTGCCTTGATCTTCTCGCCTGCCTGAATGATGCGGCGGTGAATGGATTTGTTCTTGACGATCTGTCCGTACTTGTAGACGTGTGCCGATGTCGGCACCTTGGATGCAAGTTCGGCCAAGAAAGCGCTGCCGCCCATTTCCTGGATTTTGGCGTTACCACTCAATTTATTACTGACGGTAATCACGTCGATCGGCTGATGGCCGTTATACAAATCAAAAATCCCCTGATAGATGATGCGGTAAGCCGGATCGTAAAAATCATCGGGTGTCAGCAAATCCGATACCTTGATCATGGCATCTGGATCCAAAAGCAGCGCGCCAAGCACTGTTTGCTCGGCTTCGATGCTGTGCGGTTGTACGTCGAGGAAGGCTTGAGGCATGGGATGGTCAGTGTAGTACAAGTAGGATGGAAGACAAGACGGGACAGGTATATCTCTTATTATAAAATCCAAATCATCTTCAGCAGCGGGCATCCCCGCCCGCGGAGGACTTTGAATCAACGGGATTTGTTCCGCAATGAGATCGTCCTTTCTTTGTAGCTAGACAAAGAAGGGGCCAAAGCCGTTCGAGGCCCTGAGGCCCTCAGGCCCGAATGGGAAAGAGCAGTGCGCCAATTCCAGCCAGCAGTCCTTCCACCTGCCGCGCACGCCTACCCTTGGCTATTCGGTTTATATTATTGAATGCAAACAAAAACAGCGACGAGAGCGACATTGCTCGTCGCTGTGATTTGATAGTCGATATTAGACAGCGAGAGCCAATGTCTTGACGGCTTCGCGGATTTCTTTGTCGAGCTTTTCGGTGAGCTTAGGATTGTTCTTTAAGTGCAAGCGAGCTTGCTCGCGGCCCTGGCCGATTGTCTCTTCGCCGATGCGGAAGTAGGCACCGGCTTTTTCAATCATGCCGTACTTTACTCCCAAATCGAGGATATCACTCTCACGGGAGATTCCTTGTGCGTAGAGAATATCGAATTCGGCTTGGCGGAATGGTGGAGCAACTTTGTTCTTCACCACTTTGACGCGTGTGCGGTTACCGATAATCACCTGTTCGTCGGCACCCTTCTCTGTGATCTTATCGATGCGACGCACGTCGAGACGCAGGGAGGCGTAGAATTTGAGAGCCTGGCCACCGGATGTCGTTTCTGGATTTCCGAACATCACGCCGATTTTCATGCGCAGCTGGTTGATGAAGATGACAGAGCAGCTGGTCTTGCTGACAATCGCGGTGAGCTTGCGGAGTGCCTGGCTCATCAGACGTGCTTGCAGACCCATGTGGCTGTCGCCCATGGCGCCTTCGATTTCCGCTTTTGGCGTGAGAGCTGCCACCGAGTCGACAACAATAATGTCGATAGCACCGGAGCGAACAAGCGTTTCAACAATCTCGAGTGCCTGCTCACCGTTATCGGGCTGGGAAACCAGGAGAGTGTCGATATCAACGCCGATTTTTTTGGCATACTGAATATCGAGCGCGTGCTCGGCATCGATGAATGCTGCACGCCCACCGCGTTTCTGCACTTCTGCAATGGCGTGAAGTGACAATGTTGTTTTGCCGGACGATTCCGGTCCGTAGATTTCGATGATGCGGCTTTTGGGAATGCCGCCGCCGAGAGCTAGGTCGAGTGAGAGAGATCCACTGGGGAATGTCTCGATAGTATTGCTGGCATTGGCGCCCATTTGCATGATGGCGCCGGCACCGAATTGTTTCTCGATTTCAGACAAGGCTGATTTGAGGGCAGTCTTTTTTGCTTCATCCAGAGGGTTAGTCGTGGCTTTAGCGGCTGGCTTCGTTGGCTGGGAAGTCATAGGAGGTGTAAGGGTAGAAGATTTGCTCATAATACTGGGAGTGAAGGAGATGAAAAGGTGTAAGAAAGTACACCCAGTATCTCATACATTTTTTTCGGGTCAATCACTCAGGATTGCATCCTATGCAGAAAATGGTGTACTATCGTACACCAATCTATTTACCGCATACACTTGCCGATATTGAGTTTCGTATCCTGTATATCACAGTAATAGCCGCTGGGGCAAAGCACGCCGGCCGGCCCTCCGCATGGGATGCCTGCTCCACTTCCCGTCGCAGGATTTATCGACGAAGAGGAAGAGCTCGTCAAAAAAACGAGAGTACTAAGTGTTGTGGTGTATGCTTGTAGCAGAGCCGGTGTTGCCGCATTGGATGGAGTGAAGTGCAGCGACAGAATCCGATTGCCATCGGGCAAGTAAATATCCTGGGCGTTATTGTCGCGATCAATTTTGCTGCCGGCTCTTCCCGCCAGGCGCACAGGTTTTCCTGACGGTAATGTGGTGTCATTTTTCTGCATGATGCTCAGAAGCGGCTGATTACTTTGTTTTGTGCGAAATGTCACAGTGTTGTTATCGATGCTCCCGACCCAGTCATCGGGTGTGACAATGCTGATATTGAGTGCCGGCACTTTCCATGTGTGCATTCCAACCGAACTGTCGAGAGCCTTGATGGTCGATATCACCACCACCGGCAAGTACTGTGCGTAGGTATTGGCTTCACTCACTCCCTGCAAAAACACACGCTGATTATTGAACGCTTCCAGATTCTCTTTTTTACTTTCTAAATAGTAGATTGATTTACCATCCACTTTGAGCACGTGCGTGCCGCGACGAATAAGCGATACGCCGGTTGAGACCAGTGTGCCGGTTTGAGAGACGGGCCCGACATAGGCAGTGGGCGCAGAAGATCCGCAGGCGGATAAGGCAAAGGCAAGAGTGAAAAGGCTTGCAGTTCGAAGCAATGTAGACATGGACATAGTGTAGCAATTTTATTGTAAAAGGATATGAAGATGAGAAGATACGAGGATAAGAGGAAACGCATACATCATGAATGATCAGAATATACTATGCGCAAGCGAGGTCGTCGGGACTGGAAGATATAATAATGGCATCGTAACGATTGCATTACCGTAGCGCAGGTTCCGCAACCTGCGCGGACCGGCGAGGTTGCGGACGAGGTTACGGAACCTCGCCTGCGGATGGATATTCATTATGTACATCAAAAAAACCAGTCAGATGTCTGGCTGGTTTTGTAGCAATCAATGGGAAAGATTTCAGTGCTTCTTGGTGGCGTCGAAATCGTAGACTGCGCGACCGACACGGACGAAGTACGGCATCTTCTGGAGGTTTAAGGAGATGGTGCCGACTTTGACTGTACGCTGCTTGGACACTTCCTCAATAATCTGCTTTTTGCTGAGTGCGCCTTTCTGTTTGAGGATATTCTCGATGACATCGGCAACCGTGCCCGGCTCGTAACCCCACTCGCGCAGGGCATAGAGACCGCGACCAACGAGCACGAACTGTGGGTAGCGGATGAGTTCGTTATGCACAGCCTGGACCGTAACGTTCTTATGGTCGAAACCGGCCTCTTTGATGCGGTTGGCAATTTCCATGAAGTGCAATGGGCGGGCCACTTTCTTGAGGATGATTTCCACTTTGTCGCGGATAGAGCGTGGACGGACGAATCTCCATTCTGTCAGTCCCCAACCTTCGGGGATTTCGCGTAAACGCTCATCAATGGAGAGACAGCTGAGAATCAGTTCAGGAGTCATCTGGCGACCCTCGAATGCCGGCATGGACTGGATGGACGAGACAAGCTCGGCTGTCTTCATACAGGAGTGGCGCTTGTGGAGGAATTTGACTGCCATATCGACAGTCGTACTGACATCGTCCATCGGGAGAGACGAGAGTTTCCAGAAAGGCTTGAATGTCTGACTGGTGCCTTCGGACGACATGTCGCTGTCAATCGAGAAAGAAAGACGGAGGATAGCGCCGTCGATTGCCGGAGTACCTGGAATGCGCTTGAGTACAGCAGAGATGAGTTCGGCTGCCGGCATGAGTCCGCCATGGGAACGCAAAATCCCCTTTGCCATTTCGTTTACCTCGTTTAAGCGCGTCGTGCGAACCGTACGACGGAGCTTGGACAGGGCAATGCTTTCGATCTGACGGATGCGTTCGCGTGTGACATTAAAGTGCTTGCCGATCTTTTCGAGAGTTTGCTTCTGGCTTCCCGAAATCGCAAAACGACGTTTAATCACCTCCGTTTCCTTCTGGGTCAGGACTAAGAAAAGGTCGTTGAGTAACTCCTGCAGGTTGAGAGACAGTTGGGATTTGGCCGCTGTTGCAGCAGTTGATGTGGAAGCGGGAGGCGTAGGCATAAGGGTGGGGAAAGTTAACTGTCTTGTTCTACCAGAACATTGACGAGAAATAAAGATCAACTTTTACTGCCAGTCCTTAGAGACGGTAGCAAGAGTTTTCCTTGTCTCGTTGATACGAAAGCGAACTTTGTACCCGAGCGAGGTTTGATAATTTACACTAAAATTACAAAATGTCAAATAATTATTTACGTTCCAGTGCCATAGACAGAATGGCGCAAGCCGATGCTGCATCGGGGTCGGCCCCCCTTTGTGCTTCATTGACAAAGCTGGTATATCTTTCGTCTATAAATTCGATTACCAGACTCGTTTTAGCCTGTAGCTGCGTCGCTATATTTTGTACGTATCTTGCCTGTTCTCCTTGCGAGCCGTCCGGCAATAACGGGAGGCCTATAATCAGGCGTTTTACCTGACGCTTTTCAATGATAACGGCTATAGCATTGATTAAGTCGGCTTCTTTTGTGTGCCTGATAGTATCCAAGGCCATGACAAACTGCTTCTGATCATCGCCAAACGCAACGCCAGTTCGTCGTTTGCCAATGTCGAGGGCGAGGATATACATAAAAAGGATGAGATAATGCGAGGATACGAGGATACGAGGAAAAAACGAAGGCCAAAACACGAAATACGAAACAAATTCTAATTTTAAAATTAGAATTTCGAAATTGTTTCGAATTCCGAATTCGGTTCTTCGTACTTATTTCCTGTTATTTAGCTGCTTTCGCAGAAACCATACGCTGCAACAGTGACTTCTTGCGAGCGGCGTTCTTCCAGTGAATGATGTTCTTTTTGGCTGCCATATCGATGGACTTGTAGGCAGACGACAGTACTTTTGCTGCTTCGTCTTTCTTGCCTTCCTTTACCAGGTCGCTCACCTTGCGGATAGCGGTCTTCATGCCGGTTTTAAACGGCTGGCGCTGCATGCGACGTGTCTCAGACTGACGTGCTTGCTTGATGGCGGACTTGATAATTGGCATGAATCTCTAGTGGTAGACGAGGTAAAAAGCTCCGAGAGTTTATGGGAGAGAGGCCTTGGATGCAAGTCCAAGTCACGAAATCTCGGTTTTTTATGGCGAGTATGGCCTGTAATAGAGGAAAAAGTCCGATCTTAGGAATACATCAGGATTCTATATTCCACATGGGGAGAAGTTCGATACAATCGTTTCATCTTCTCCCTTTCCTTTTATCTATGTGTGGAATCTTCGGATATGTCGGTCATCAGCAGAATGCTGGCTCTATCGTTATCAAGGGGCTTAAAAATCTGGAATACCGCGGTTACGATTCGTGGGGGGTAGCCATGGTCACCGGCGATACGATCCGCAGTGCCAAGGATATCGGCAAAATCAGTACCGTGTCGCTCGACGACTTTGCCGATAAATCATCACTCGCCATCGCGCATTCACGCTGGGCGACACATGGCGGGGTTACCAAAGAGAATGCTCATCCGCACTTCAGTTGCGACAAGACCATCGCGGTCGTGCATAACGGCATCATCGAAAACTACGAAGAAATCCGTAATGAACTGAAGGCCAAGGGTCACACATTTTTGTCGCAAACCGATACGGAAGTCATTCCTCACCTTATAGAAGAGTATAAAAAGGAAGGCGGAACGACGGAAGAAGCAGTTCGCAAAGCTTGTCTACGGTTCGAAGGACGCTACGCCATCCTCGTACTCGAAAAAACATCGGGTAGTTTGGTTGCTGCGCGCACCGGCTCACCGCTCATTGTGGGTGTTGGTAAGGACGAGTTTTTCATCGCATCCGATATTCCGGCGTTTTTGGAGTACACGCGCACCG
>ERZ724505.768-NODE-768-length-19318-cov-4.661943_pt1 | contig 19318 bp, 19 predicted proteins | sample MGYA00376038_ERZ724505 | MGnify/ENA primary metagenome ERZ724505 (study PRJEB28724, sample SAMN07190884) | wastewater metagenome | isolation source: effluent of sewage treatment plant in Hong Hong | place: Hong Kong | collected 2016-03-17 ...
CATTCGAATCTTTCGATTTTAGTGAGTATGACGTTGTAATATCTTCATCATCAGCCGAGGCAAAAGGAGTGATAACCCAGCCTCACACATTGCATGTATGCTACTTATATACCCCTACACGCTATTATTGGAGCAACTATCAGGAATATGCCAAAGAGACTGGGTTCGGCATATTATCTCCTTTCGTTAAGCTAGTATTGCCATTGGTAGTCAATAAAATGCGCCAGTGGGATATAGCTGCATCTGAGAGGGTGGATCAATATGTTACGCAATCTCATTACATCGCGAGCAGAATTGAGAAGTACTATCGGCGCGAAAACACCCCGGTTATCAACCCGCCTATCTCAGCCAGTAGGTTCAAGGTTATCGATGGCCCCAAGGAGGGTTTTCTAGTGGTGTCTAGGCTTGTTCCATACAAGAGAGTCGATTTAGCAATACAGGCTTGTAACGAATTGAGGCTCCCACTAACTGTAATTGGAGGGGGAAGTGAGCTGGAGAGGCTTAAGGAAATGGCTGGACCGACAGTAAAAGTTACCGGACGACTTAGTGACCAAGAGATTGAAGAAGCATATGCAAAAGCATCTGGATTTATTTTTACATCTGAAGAGGACTTCGGCCTAACTCCCTTAGAAGCAAATGCTGCTGGCGTTCCAGTCATCGCTTACGGAGCGGGAGGGGCACTTGAAACTGTTATTGAGGGTAAAACTGGTTCATTCTTTGAAGAGCAGACTGTCGAGTCACTTAAAGAAGCCCTGGAGCGCTTTAACTATAAAGACTATGATCCTAAGTTTCTACGCCAACACGCAGAGAAGTTTGACGAAGCTGAATTTATCAAAAAAATCAAAAAATTCGTCGAAGATAAGCTGAAAGAATACAAAAAAATATAAAAAAAGCGAGCCCGGGAGGGCTCAATTTTTTTGGGTATGGCTGTTACTTACTTGGTAACTTTGGTCATATCAACTACAGCCTTGAATGCATTAGGCTGATTGACTGCTAGTTCGGCAAGAATCTTACGATCAAGCTCGATGTTGCTCTTCTTAAGGGCGTTGATGAACTTGCTGTAAGAAACGTTGTACTCAGTTAGAGCAGCGTTGATGCGTGTGATCCATAGGGATCGAAGGTCACGCTTCTTGTTTCGGCGGTCTCGGTATCCGTAAGATAGAGCCTTGAGTACAGCTTGACGTGCCATTCGGACGCTAGCTTGTCGCATATGGCCCATGCCTTTAGTCTGCTTGCGCAGCTTCTTGTGCTTGGCGTGGGTTGTAGTTCCGCGTTTAACTCTCATTATTTACTCCTGTAGGTACCAAGCATCTTCTTGATGTTGGCTGTATCGCCAGCGGAAACCTCAAACTCCTGAGTGTAGGTTCGCTTGGTCTTTGTCTGCTTGTGGGCCAAAAGGTGACTACGATACGCTTTGCGGCGCAACAGCTTACCACCAGCGCTAACTTTAATGCGCTTAGCCATTCCTTTGTGTGTCTTCATCTTAGGCATCGACTTTGGCCTCTTTCTTTATTGCTAGTAACATTGTCATTTCGCGTCCGGCGAGAGTAGGGTCCTGCTCGCGAACAGCGATATCTTCGACCGTTTCTAGGAATCGGTCTAGCACCGCCTTACCAAGATCGGGGTGAGTAATCTCTCGGCCACGGAAGCGTAACCGAACCTGTACCTTGTGGCCTTCTTCTAGAAACTTACGTGCGTTTCGAGATTTGACCTCAATATCGTGCGTTCCAATTTTGAGCCCCATACGAATCTGTTTGATATCTTGGTTCTTCTGATTCTTACGGTTTTTCTGCTCTTGTTTGGTCTGCTCGTAGCGGTACTTTCCCCAGTCGAGAATCTTAACAACGGGGGGAGTTGCCTTTGGGGCGATCTCCACCAGATCAAGATCTGCTGAGGAGGCTTGCTCTAAAGCCTGGGCTATAGGCACAACGCCGACCTGCTCTCCGTCAACACCGATTAACCGTACTTGAGGCGCGGTAATCTCTTGATTGAGGCGGGTTTTTGGTTGAGCTATTGCATTTCTCCTTAAAGCTTCGAGAACAATTCTAACAGATCAGGTAAGGTTGGTCAACCTATTCTTAAGGAGTATGTTTGAAGGTTGTGATCTGCTTTTCGGTGATAAAGCGAATCTGCTTGTTTGTAAGGCGAATTGCAATCGGAGTTCGTCCGGCGAGTTTACCATCAATCATTATGCCGGTAGGGGGCGTTGTCTCGATTACAACACGACGCGCGACAAAACGTGTAACACCGTCTTCGATGTTGTCCTTCTTGAGCATACTCCAGAGGTGGGAGACGGTTTGCTTACTGTCTGGCTTGTCGATCAATGTAATTTCTAGCCGGTTATCGGCAAGGGGATTTTCAAATTTCTGGTTGGTGATACTTAGGCTAAATACAGGAGCCTCGAGCTCTAGATTTCCATCAATGTCGATTTTGCACTCTAGAGGCTCGTACTCACGTGCATGACCCCAGCCTTTTGCGAATTTGGTCAAGCGACCGCCAAGTGTTGAGTTTGGCGCTGTTTCAACCTGTTTGTCCAGATCTGTTTCGAACCCAAGAGTCAGAGTAGAGAGGAAGTAGTTTTGCCCAGCTGCAATTAGACTAAAGCTAGTGAGGCGTCGAGCCGACAGAACATCGCAGGCTTGTTGCCAGCTATTAATGCCAAGACGGTGCGCCAATAGGTTTGAGTTGCCAGCCGGAATAATGCCAACAGCGACGCTTTCCTTAGTGATTCCGTTAACCACCTCATTAACGGTTCCATCGCCACCAACAACAACGATGGTGGTATGGCCTTTCTCGATGGCAGCCTTTGCAATCTTAGTGGCATCTCCTGGGCCTGTGGTTTTTGCGAACTCTCCCTCAATGCCAAGCTCACGCAGCCTCATGCGAAGCTTATCTTGCATCGCTGCAACGTTTCCTTTACCGGCCGCCGGGTTAAGAATGTAGTAATACATAAGAACCTCTACTTCTTAGGGTTTGAAGAGTTGAGCTCGGTGCGATCTTCAATCTCTCGTGCTTCAACTGGCTTCATCTTAAGAGCGCCAATAATGATCCCACCCATGGCAACTTCTAGGCGTCCGGTGTTGACGTCACCTAGGACCTGACCACTCTCGAGAACGCTCAGGGCATCAGCCACCTTAACATTGCCATCAAGATGCCCAGCGATGGTGGCGCTACTAGCGGCAATATTTCCAACGACATGCGCATTTACGCCTAGGGTCACGTGGCCACCGCTATTGATGTTGCCGGCCATTTTGCCGTCTACGGTGATGTCTCCCTCGGTGTTGAGGTTACCCTTAAGTTTTACGCTGGAGCCAATTACGGTTTCGCCGTGAGCTCCTCCAAACATGTCGTTCTTTTTTGCCATGCTGCTCCTTTATTTTGGTACCCGCTTTGCTGCCCGAGAGAGTGCCTGCTGCTCCTCGGTCGAGAGCGGATACTTACTTTTACCTTCATCAACTGGTTTAACGTAAACCCTAGTGCCTTCGCGGCCATGAATACTTGTTAGGACGTAGCCAGAATTATGTGCATCCAGAACTGCTAGCACGAAGCTCTGATCGCCACCGGTATCTCCAAAGGGGTTAAAGCGTACGATCGAGATCTTTTGAGAAGCCAGGCTTCCGGTAGCGGCAAGTCGCTTGTAGGCTTCGTCCAGCTTAACTAGGTGCTTATCTACTGTATTAACGCGCTGAAGGTGGTTTTTTAGGACCTCTTCAATGCTTTCTCCGTTAGCCGAAGAAAGTGCATCGTTGAACCGACGTTGCAAGTACATGGTACGCCACAGGCAGTACCCTGCAATCAGTAGACTGGATATTGAGATAACTAGTACAAGAATGTTCATTATGGCTCGCTCTACAAGAAATAAGTATAAGGGTAGGGGAGCCGACTCGCAACCGAGGTTATGTTAGGATATATGCATGGCAAAGAAGAAGAAATCCAAAAAACGTTCAGTATCTAAAGGTGTTGGAAGGCAAGCTCCTAAGCAGAACGTCGAGAAAAAACCAGCTGTTGCAGCTACCACTAAAGACGAAGTCGTTGTAGAAAAGAAAACGGCAGATGTGGCAGTTGACCCACGATGGGGATATGTTGGTAGGGACGTAAAGAGAGTCGGTATTATTGGCGGCCTCTGCACAGCTTTATTGCTAGGGATTTACTTTCTCTTCAGCGCGACTGGTATAGACGAACAGCTTTATCAGTTGATCAACCTTTAGACCTGTAACTTAAGGCTTCTGCGATATGCCTAGGCCCAATCGTTGCTTGTTCCATGTCGGCAATAGTTCGAGCCACCTTAAGTGTTCTTATATACCCTCGTGTCGACAAGGATAGCTTCTCATATGCCGAATTCATAATGCTTGTAGATTCTCGGTTGAGAGAGCAGAATTCTTTCACTTCAGAGTTGGTCATTCTTGAATTTGTTTTATTTATACCGAATCGCTTCTGTTGTATTTTTCGAGCCAAATCAATTGAGCTTATAGGATTATTATCTTCTGTGGGTTTCTGCATTTCGTATATATTTATTTTTGGCACCTCCACAGTTATGTCGAACCTGTCCAATAGCGGACCAGAAATTTTATTGCGGTACCTTTTAGCCTCTTGATCTGAGCATCTACAGCTTTTTGTTTTATCTCCTAGAAAGCCACATGGGCACGGGTTTTGAGCGGCTATCAGAAGAAAATCTGCTGGCAATTTAACAGAATAGTTGGCCCGAGATATTGATAATTCATTATTTTCAAGTGGTTCTCTGAGTGATTCAAGGGCGTCCCTGCGGAATTCTGGCAACTCATCGAGAAAAAGGATGCCTTTGTGGGCAAGTGAAATTTCGCCTGGCTTTATTCTGTGTCCACCACCAATCAGGGAGGATGTGCTGGACGAGTGGTGAGGCGATCTAAAGGGCCTTCTTATATAAAAGGATTTTGTTTTCTCGACCAAGCTTTGGATTTTAGCAATTTGAATGGCCTCCTCTTGAGAAGGAGGCGAGAGGAGCTGCGCCGCAGATCTTGCAAGCATAGTCTTGCCACTTCCTGGCGGGCCGGATAAGAGAATATTATGGCCACCTGCAACCGCGATTGAAATTGCTCGTTTTGCCTCTTTCTGGCCATAGATATGATTTATGATTAAGTCGCCTGTACTGCTTTTTATTTCAGTCTTTTGCATAGCTAATTTTTGTATTTTTTTAAAGTTGAAGTGATTCATAACTTGCTCTAGGTTTTCGGCAGGGTAAATATTAAACCCTTTCATCAACGATGCCTCAAGAGAATTGCCCTTAGGTAAAATGACGTTTAATAAAGATTTTTCAGCTGCCTCAGCAAGATAGCTGAGAATTCCTTTTACGGGTTTAATCTCTCCACTCAATGACAGCTCACCAATAAAGAGGGTGGGTTCATTTATATGAACTTGACCGCTTGCCTGAAGAATTGAAACGGCTATTCCTAAATCATAAGCAGTGCCATCCTTTGGCATGTCCGCTGGGGCAAGATTAATGGTGATCCGCTTTGAGGGCACAGATAGCCCTGAATTCCTTATTGCACTTTTTATTCTTTCTTTTGCCTCTACTACAGCTTTCCCGCCCAACCCTACTATCATTAGACCTGGAAGACTGTTTGACATATCGCATTCAACATCAACTAAATGACCATCTATACCAATTAGGGCACATGTCTTAATGAATGTGGTTTGTGTCATGCGCTGATGATATGCAACGTGTATTGACGGGTCAAAGATGTAATGAATTTTTCATGACTGTAGTTGTCAGTAATTATTTACAGTTCGATGAAAATATTGTATGGTTTGGTTAATGGATGATAGGTTAATTAGTCAAATAGAAGATCTGGGCCTTAGCAATAAAGAGGCTAGGGTCTACGTAGCTAATCTCATGCTTGGCCCCTCTGGAGTACAGCAGATAGCTGAGCTAAGTGGCATAAAAAGAGTGACAACATACGTAATTTTAGAGTCTCTAGTTTCTATGGGGTTGGTTAGCCAGACAATCAAGGCAAGGAAGACACTTTTTAACGCTGAATCGCCAGAGAATTTGAAGCGCCTGCTTGATAGCAGGGAGAAATCGTTAAAGGAGCAAAGGCAGCAGCTATTGGAAATAATGCCCGACCTTAATGCTTTGAAAAATCTTCCTACTGATGCCCCTATGGTTAAGTTTTACGAGGGCATTGAAGCCATTAGATCTATGAACACAACTTTTTTCGAGCAGTTTAAAAGAGAGGGTGTCAAAAAGACATACGGAATAAGTGATCTTGATCAACTTAGACACATTTTCCCCGACATTGAGGAGCGCGCGGGTAATCCTGAGAGAATTAAAGCTCGAATAAATAGTAAATTCATATACACCTCCAGCAGAGGCCCTGTGATGGCAGGCAATGATATTGAGGCGGGAAGAGAATCGAAGTATATTCCTAGGGACCTTTATTCGTTCAATTGCGATATAAGCATTGCTGGTGATTATGTTCTCTTAGTTTCTCTGACCACTAAAAACCCTATTGGGGTTGTTATAAAAAGTGTTGCAATAGCCGATGGTATGAAAATGGTATTTGATTTAGCATGGAAGGCTGCTAGCAAATACCCTCAATAATTATTAAATTTTTATTAAAATATAATTGACTTAGAACACTATTTTATATAGAATTCTGTTGTTCGTCCGGCGCCTCGTCGGAGAATGTACGTCAAACGAAGGAGAGCTGATGTTTGGCAACGGTGCCATTCATCGCCTCGCCGACTGACGGATCTGTTCTCAGTCCCGTCTCGGCGGGGCGCGTGCCAAACTTGCTGAGGGTGTTTGAGACGCAGGCACGCGCCCGCACCCTCCAGCAAGGAACGACTCCCCGGCATGTCGGCGGTAGCGCTGATTCCTGTGGGGTCGCCCTGAGCGAAAACCCGCGAGCGAGCGTGGTTGGGTTTCCTCCCGAAGCCTCGTCACTCCGCTCGCGGGTTCGCCAGCTTCACCAGGTACCCTCCGGGTTTAACCCGGAGGGCCATTACTTCACAAAGCTTCCATCGACCATGGACCGTGGGACCGATGGAATACTCCCACTCGGGTTTTTTGGCCGCCCCCGGTCACTGGCTCGAGTGGGTTTAGCTTCAAAACTGATGTGAGCAGGTCCGCGCTCACTCAGACGTACAGGTTCCAGCTGTCTGCCCATCGGGGTAACAATCAGATGGTTGGGAGGGCCTGTGCGAGAGGCCCTCTCGTCGAGCGCCCTTAGGGACGCGCTCCGGGAGGGTCTGACCTTCACAAACTGTGGATCTCCCTGGTCCACAAGGCGGCCTCTACTTCAATCCTCCTCAAAGGTGATGGGAGGGGCCGCCACTAACTCAGCGCTCGCGGGGATTCCCTCCACGCACTAATGGGCGCAGAGACACCCCGTCTGGGGCGTCGGTCTAGATGTACTCATGTACTTCTGCCGGCGCCCCGGGCGGGGCTTTCGTTTTTTATGGGAGTTGTTTTGCTCGTTTGTGGGCAGAGATTGCGCTTTCGTAAAGCTTCTCTAGTAGAATAGTTTGATGCTCGACAGAGTATTTTGCAGCCATTCTAGAGCTCGCTTCGGACATACTCTTGTGCAATGCATCGTCATGCAATATCGCAATTATCTTCTTTGCCATCTCTTTAGCTGAGCTTCTAACTATATAGCCGTTTACGCCGTCCTTAACAACCTCAGTGATGTCTTTATCCACCATTACGATAGGTAGGCCGGAATTAGCGGCTTCGTGCAGTACGAGCCCTTGAGTATCTGTTTTAGAGGGGAATACGAATACATCTGAGGCTTCGTAAACAGACCCCAATTTGTCGTGCTCAATAAAGCCAGTGAACACCACCTTATGAGATATATCTAAGTCTTGAGCCATTTTCTCAAGCTTGGTTTGATGCTCATGGCGACCGACTAAAACTAGCTTAGTGTGAGGCACTTGTTTAAGCACATGCGGCATAGAAGACAAAATTAGTTCGATGTTTTTTTCGCTGCCAAGACGCCCAACAAACAGCAGTACTTTCTCGTGATCTTCAATGCCATGCCGATGGCGGAATAAGGTTACAGCCCGCTGGTTAGTTGTAATTTTATCTACACCTGTCGGCAAAACACGTATAGGCGCAGTTGTATGCCAAGACAATAATTGCTTCTCAATTTTGTGTGATGGGGCAATCACATAGTCGCACTTGTCGTGGAGCATTGTCACGCCGCGAACAAGGATTTTTTTGTTCCATTTATCAATGCTTCTAGATGGCTTGAGTCCGCTTACGGCCGTGCGAAAATCTGCTAAGCCGCCGCGAGTAATTAATGGTGCCAACAGCGAAAGGGCAATAGCTCCCGGCAATACTTGCGGATAATGGCTGACGTATTGGTAGAGGTCGGTGTGGTAGGTGCTAAGTAGCGGCACGTCATTTCGGATGGCATAGTAAGCACCCAATAAGCCCACTTGGCTTGGCGTGTGAAAGTGGATTACATCCAGCTCTTTCTTTTTGATGCGCTGCATTGCCTCGGGAGGGAAGAACATACTCGTAAGATAATCGTCGTAGAACAACCCTTTAACAGCAGGGAAGCGGATGATGTTTGGGATTTTCTCCTTGTACCGTATGCCAGGAGCAGGAGCAAATACTACAACCTCGTGGCCACGCTTTTCTAGCTCAATGCGAAAACTCTCAATGGAATACGAGATGCCATCGAGGCTCGGAAGATATGAATCGCTAAACAGTCCTATACGCATGATGTCATATTAACTATAATCTATAACGATAAGCGTTGTACACCTATGGCCTTGAAGTGCTCAATTGTAGTTCCGACATACAACGAGGAAAAATACATTACCGACCTGCTTGAGTCGGTCAAACGGCAGACAGTCGCACCTGTTGAGGTGATTCTTGTTGATGCCAGTGAGGACAAGACGAGGGAGATAGCTGCAAAGTATGGCGCCAAGGTGGTTAATCAGGAAGTCCGCCGTGTTTCTTGGGCGCGTAAGAGAGGGTTCGAAGAGGCAAAGGGTGACATCATAATTTCGAGTGATGCCGACACTATTTTGGCTAATGATTACGTTGAGCAAGTTACATCAGAGTTCGAATCTTCAGATATAGCAGCGGTTTTTGGGCCTGTTTATTTGCATGACGGTCCGTTTCCGTTCGGATTCTTCTCGCGAACACTGTTCTCAATTTTTCTACGGTTTAGTGTTTTGATACGCCGCCCTAACCTCAATGGAATGAATTTCGCATGTAGTAAGAAAGCGTATTTAAAGAGTGGCGGCTTTGACCCCGAGATGGTAACTGGTGAGGATGTTTACTTAGGGGCAAAATTACTGAAGGTCGGCCGAGTAAAATACAGCTCTAAGGTGAAGGTATTTACATCCGCTCGTAGGATAAAAGGAATGGGTGGATGGAAGTTTGTTTGGCATCATACCAAAAACTTTGTGAGAATGGCGCTCGGGCGAAAAAGCTCTGGTGACTTTGAAGCCTTTAGATAAGGCTTTGTATACGGGGTATAATATCTCTTATGGATTACATCCGAACGATTAGGCAGGTCAATTTTGCTAAGCTTTGGTCTGCACAGATTTTGTCGCAGGTCGCTCAGTATCTGCTTAACTTTGCACTTATAATTCTGGTTTACGATCTAACCGCCGGCTCAAAGTTTGGAAGCTTCTCTGTTAGTTTGGTCGTTTTGTCCTTCTCGATACCATCAATTCTGTTCGCGCCAGCTGCTGGAACTTACGTTGATTATTGGGATCGTAAGAAAGTATTGTTTTACGCAAACCTCACTCGAACCGTACTGGCGTTGCTGTATATCGTAAGCCTGGACAATCTGTTCGTAATCTTGCTGCTGACCTTCTTGACCTCAACAGTAACCCAGTTCTTTGTACCAGCGGAAGCTTCAACCATTCCGAAGGTAGTAGATAAAAAACACCTTCTAACGGCAAACTCACTCTTCGTCTTTACCTTATATACATCGTTTGTAGTGGGCTATTCGGCTTCGGGACCGGTAGTAAAGCTTCTGGGACAGGAAGGGCCGTTTATTGCCACTGCCTTGATGTTTGGCCTTGCGACAATACTAGCCGCGTGGTTACCTCCTCAACCAAGAGAGAAGACTGCCGAAAAGCTGCCTCGCCCTCAGGTTTTAAGTCAGATCAAACACAACTGGGAGATTATTAGGTCTAATAAGGATCGATACTATGCGGTCATGCAGATGGCTGTGACTCAAGGGATGGTATTTATCTTGATAACCTTAGCGCCGGCCCTTTCTCTGGCACTGCTAAAGGTCCCTCTGACCGAGGCCAGCCACTTTATAGTAGTTCCAGTCGGCCTTGGGATGATCTCCGGAGTGATACTCATTAATTACTTGTCCAAGCGGCTTTCAAAACTTACGGTTATTCAGGCTTGCTTAATAGCAGGTAGCTTTACCCTGATAATGATTGGTCTTACGGGCCAGCTATATCGAACTGTAAATGGTGATCCACTTGCAACAACGGGTGGCATCACGATCATTATTGCGGTATTGATGTTTATTCTTGGGGTTGTTAACTCAATGGTAAGCGCTTCGGCTCAGACGCTAGTTCAAGAGACCACCAGTGATGAAAATAGGGGGAAGGTGTTCGGCTCGCTAAATATGATCGTGAACATTGCGGCCACAATACCAGTATTTGTAGTTGGTTTGCTGGCTGACTTGATTAGTGTTACCAAGGTGCTTGTTGTGCTAGGAGTATTGCTGCTGGTTTACGCTATTTTGCTCTTCTGGAGGTATGGATTTTTTGCTCGTGTAGTAAATAAAATACAACGCCCCACAAAAATTTGATAAGGCGCTGTATCTGTAAGCGTAGTACTTATTACTACATTCGCTCGGTATCGTAATTCATGTCGCTGTCTGGCTCTTGTCCTTCGTCATCGCCAAGTCGCTCGCCGAAGCGTGGTCGGTTTGGGTCTGGCTCTCCGCCTTCACCACCCATATCTCCGGATAGGGAAGAAAGCTCCTCTTTGCTAATATTATCGTTGAGCGCTTCTTCTGAACCGCCTTCCTGAGCTTCGTCTTGGATGTCACTCCAATTCTTTTCTTTGTCTGCCATAACCCCTCCTCCTTACTTGTATCCATAATAGAAAGCTTGCCGTCATAATGCTTTGAGCACCTGCCCAAAATTGCTTAAATTTGGGGCTTGTTCTTTGTCATATAAACTACAACTTATGCTTTGAATATCAGGTTAGATCAGGTATAATCTACATCACCGTGGGGCTGATAAGCTTCGACGAAAGGATCCTTCACAAGCTACTTGGCAGGCCGCAGGCATGCGTTAATTCCATTTTCAAACAAGTCTCAACAGTCTTGTAAGTCGAGTAAAGACCGCTTTTAGCGCACCTTCACTCGCACCTGCTTACGCTTAATTTGTAAGCCATCGGTTCCTGACGCCATATAGGGGACAACCGGTGTCATATCTATGGCTGCTCAGTTGCGTGCGAGCCTAACGCGCAGCTGCTAAGACTACTTGGCTGCGACGGTATCTATTTTGATCACTTCTAGGGTGTCGTTTAAGTTCCGGGATAAGTGATCTAAGCCTGTAGAGGAGTAGAGTGTGAACTTTCGGACCGGGGTGCGATTCCCCGCAGCTCCACCAAAAGGGCGCCAGAGAGATCTGGTGCTTTTTTGATCTAAATCCTATTGTATGTATAGTTCTACTTGCGCGGAAAACTATGAATTATAAAGAACTTCTAAATACCCAACAGGAATTTGACGAATTAGCCCAAAAGATTGGCGTCAGGATAAACCCTAGCGATAGAATCCATAGGGCTTATACTGCTCTCAGAAAAGTCGAACAAATAAGAAATGATAAGCAGAAGTTGCAGGATTATCTCGCAAAAAATAATAAGGACGGTCATGTGCTGCAAAGTGTGCTGGATCTTGCGGAGATATGTGAAATATTACCAGCAATGAAAAAGGAAAACCCCGATATTATCAAGGATAAGATGCAAAAAATTCTTAATGGAACTCTTCTACGTAAAGACGAGAACATAAATAATCAAATTGCCAGAAATACAATGTTTGAACTAGTGCTGCTCGCTGATCTCCAACAGGGCGGATTTAATGCTCATTTAGGCATCATAAACCCTGATATATTAGCCACGGCACAAAGTGGAAGGACTTATGAAATTGAATGCAAGAGACTTTACGAGTCTCACGCTGCAGCAGTAAAAAAGAATATAAAAAATGGTTTTGATCAACTGAATAAAAGTGAATTACGCTTTAAGGAAAATACCTTTGGAATCTTAGCGCTATCAGTGCAGAGAGTACTTTCACGGCCAGATTCTTACCTTCAAACAACTTCTCCAAAATCTGGGCTAGAATTCTTATCGCTTGAGCAAAAAAAATTCATTGATGAACATAAAAGGCAATGGATGAACAAAAATAGAGCAAGAAGCCATAGGAATGTTGCGATAATAGTTCATCATTCTGGCGGTATGTTTGTAGAGGGTGAAAATTCTTTTAATAAGGTTACCTTCGCGACAACAGTTAATGTATGGCCTGAACGGCCAGAATATGAGCTATTTAAGATCGATTTTCAACAAATTAGAGATTCGTTAAATACATACTCTACGTTCACATAACCTGCCGTTGTCCCAGAAACAACACGACACACTCGTTGTAATTTTGGTGTGGGTAATTACTGTAATAGTCCGAATAGCCGATGTTCGGTTGGTGGGTAAAATTTGTGCTCGTATAAATACTTCAAGCCCCCGCCAGATGGCGAGGGCTTTTAATCCTTAACTTCAAATAGGTGTTCTACGGGTGTGTCGTCGATCCTTTCAGAAGTTTCGATCCTGCCCAATTTGTAGTAATGGGCGTTAGGAACGTTTAGTTCGCACTGCGACCTAACAGGGCATCTCTTGCATGAGCGCTCAAATTGCAGTTGGTCGCTACCGTTCAACAGCATGTCTACCTGATGAGGCGTAATCACTGTGGCTCTCGCAGCGTACTCCCCAACGCTACTGCTATTACCGGGGTTGTTCTTGCAAAGAGTCCGAGATAGGAGCCAGACGGCGTCGGCAACCTCATTAGTGCTGTAGCCCCTAAGGGTGATGTAGTCGAGGTACATCTCCCTCAAAACACCCTGGAAGGCATCCAGCTCGCCAGACTTAACCGAGAGCACCTTCTTTCTTCCAGTCCTAGTGACCATCCTCGTCGCGACTGCCACTCTGTTGAAGTGGAAATCGATCGGCGGAGGGTAGAGGAGTGGCTGCAGCAGCCCTGTCTCAATCCAGAAGAAGCAGATCATGCTGACCATCTTGTACTGGAAACCCGGGAATCCAGATTTTCCAGTATTACGAATCAGCCGGACGGCGTCATCGTAATCCCTGATCTGGCTGATGATCTGGAGCGCCTTGCCGTCGAACTGCTCGTAAACGATTTTGGCTGAATTGATCCAGTCAATCGCAAATCGGTGGGGCTCATCTGGCTGATCAGGAGGTTTAACTTTCTCCAGGCCAGGGATTGCAAGGGTTGGTTCTTCCTCCTTCGTCTTCTTGAGCCCTAGAAGGCCTGTAAGAAGCAGTGGGTCCATCTTCCGGGCGTAACGGGGGTCAAACGGCCTTGGGCCGGACCGACCCATCGTCTGGTCGTACATCTCGACCATTGCCTTAAGTCCCGTATCGCTATCGATCCCACCGCGCATCAGCATGCAAGCAAAAAACCAGAACCGAGCTTCGGCCTCGCCACCGCGCTTCAAACGCTTAGGGAACTCGAAACCGTCAAGCATGCTTTTTCTAAGGTTGTAAGGGTACGCACCTCTTCTGTACCGGTCCAGGATTGCATCCAGGACCAGTTCGGCGCGCTTGGCGTCGACAACAAAGGTCATGGATTTCTCCTTGGGTTGGTGAGAACATTGTAACATTCCAGATCGAAGCACAAAAACAATGTTCAATTTTACAAAGAATAATATGGCGTTTTTTGATTTGTAATTTTGTTTCAAGCTACAAGAAGTTCAATAGATTAGCATTATCACATTAATTAAAGGAGGGGGAATGGGTGGCGAAACAAAAACTAAGGCAGGCTCGGCAACCGCCGTTCTGCTAGATCGAACCGAGGACAATTGTCTAGTCCTTAGGTTCTTGCTAAGTGATGTGGTCTGGGATGTACACACAAAGGAGGTGAGGTTAACTCCAGATCTCGCAGAGCAGCTTCTTAAGATGCTTGAAGTGGAGATGAGCTCCGAGACTCAAGATCTACAGAGCAACCTTAAATATCAGTTTGCGATCTAGGTATTAAGGAGAGAAGTTTACATAGGTTCTGGGCTGATTGAGCACGCCAGTTGATGGCTGTAGCGATTTCAGCCCCGCACTAATAATTTGATCGGTGGGGAAGAAGTAAAGGAATTCGCCGGTAACACTCGTTGGTTTTTTTGCAACGAGTGGCAGCACCGCACCAGATGAGTTTAAAACTCCGTAGGCGCACGTGCTCATGTTGCCGGGGCAGCTCAACTTCATGCCAATCTGATTCGACAAGCTGTATGTGGGCGCCTGCAGTGATCTCAACATCTCGTATACATCGAGGCGACCGGCTCCATAGATAGTGCTTTTTAGATCAGTGCCCATTCCCGCGACCTTGTCTGCCGAAACAACAACCGCATCAACGGCTTTTGATGGCGTTGCGCCGTTCTTGATGGCAACCGCGATAGCGCCGGCCACAACAGGGGAGGCAAAAGAAGTGCCAATACCACCGCAAACACTGGCGGTAGTTTCGTCGTATGGGAACCATCGATACGAGCACATTCCGACCCCAGGTGCCACGATATCAATGTTGTCGCCCCAGTTAGAAAAACTGGCTAAGACGTCATTCTGATCAGATGCTCCAACAGCTACAACTTCTGGGAAGTTTGCCGGGTATCGGACGCAATCGCACGATTCGTTCCCAGCCGATGCAACAACTACAACACCTTTATTCACGGCATATTGTATTTGTTCATGCAACCACTCATCAGGGTACACGCTGCCGAGTGACATATTAATTACATCAACACCACTATCTGCTGCGTATCTTATAGCCAACCCAACCGCTAGGGTGTCACCTAGGCCGTCGTCACCTAATGCTTGAAGAGGAAGTATTTTTGCACCTTCGGCAATGCCTTTTAACCCGTTATAAGGAGCACCTGCTGCTAAGCCGGCAACAAATGTCCCATGTGAGGTATATAGGCCATCTGGGAACTCTATGCCTGTTTGGGGGTCGTTATCATTCGACATAAAGTCCCATCCACGCCAGTCATCAACGTAGCCGTTATTGTCGTCATCGATATTGTTGCAATTTTTGTTAAGCGCCAACCCACGACTGGTGCAGTTTGGAGCCACGCCCTCTGTCACTGTCGAGCCATTCTCGGCAGAGTTAGTCAGCCAGGTAGAGCTTAATCCAAGGTGATTGAGCGCAAAACCGGTATCAATAATTGCTATTTTTTTACCGGTCGCATCCATGGATTGCAAATCGCTCCTTATCTTGGTTGGGTGCCAAGCAGTGAGCTGAGCAGAATAGTCGGTAGATTCGAATCCATGGGCTGTATATGGGTAATTCGGGTATTTCCCATCTATAAGAGCGAATTGAGGCAGTCGTTCTTTTTTAGCAGGCGTTGTATTTTGAGCAACTTGAGGTGATTCAACAGATTGTTTGCTAGTAACGAAAGACAAGTCCGAATTTCTGTAAATGTCAGATTCGGTGGCACCTGATGGCTCGTTCGTAATTACTACGTTTGTATTTCGGTGTATATAATCAGAGACAACGCTAACACTAACGACAAATGTCATCGCTAGTAATAAAAATACTTCAGAATGTTTTTTTGGTTTTTGTTTCACCGATATTTTCGGGGATTACACCTAAAATTTTACCATAACAGAAATGTTTTCAATAGGTTATTATTAAAATTCAGCGATATCTCAGAATTATCATTTAAAGTCTCTTACATAATCAGAAAAAGAGTGAATATATATCTAAAATATGGACTTTACGGGTTAGGATCGATTATTTCGATGATGGCAATAGGTGTTGCTCTTGCGTATATGAGCACCCAGCCTAACAACTCGCCCGCTGCAATGCTTACGGGTGGCAACAGCCAAACTAGCTCGGGGACAATATCAACTTCTGAACTGGCTCAGAAAAATGGGCTTAATGGGAATGATTGCTATGTTGCCATAGATGGTACGGTATACCTTGTGAAGGGGTTTGCTTCATGGGAAATGGGTCGTCATACTCCTGCAGATGGAAGTGTGACGTGCGGCAAAGACCTAACACAGGCTCTTCAAGAGTTGCCTCATGGAGCCAAGGTTCTTCGAAAACTTCCTAAGGTTGGAACACTACAGAATTAAGCTTCCGAGATCCTTATAATTTCGGAGATTGTTGTAACCCCTGCAATAGCTTTCTTTACGCCGTCCTCAAGCAGTGTCATCATTCCGTTCTTGATGGCCGCTGCTTCAATATCCTGAGCAGTGGTTCTAGTTACTTGGGTCATTAGCTGCTCAATATCATGCGTGATCAGCATCATTTCAATTATTGCGACACGACCCTTGTAGCCTATGCCATGGCACTCGGGGCAGCCTTTTCCATGCTTTAACTTGAGGCCGTCATCAATTTTTGGCTTTCTATCAGGAGGAAAGTGCTCAATGGCTCGCTTGATGTAATTGAGCTCCTCTTCAGTTGGTGCTAATTCTTCAGCACAGTGCGGGCATATTCTGCGGGCGAGCCTCTGGGCAATGATCATTCTGATGGCAGAGGCGAACAGAGGATTTTGGCCAATCATATCGAGCATACGGCTAACCGCTGCCGAAGCGCTTCCGGCGTGGAAAGTTGAAAGCACGAGGTGCCCGGTTAAGGCTGCCTGAAGAGCCGTTTTAGCGGTGTCTACATCTCGTATTTCGCCGATCATTACAACATTTGGGTCCTCTCGCATTACCGCTCGTAGTTTCTCAGCAAAGAGCTCTTTGTCATCTGTGCGAACAGGTACCTGGCTAACGCCATCTAGGTCGTATTCCACTGGGTCCTCGAGGGTGACGATCTTAACTTCAGGATTGTTAAGGCGGTTTATCATTGCATAAAGTGTTGAAGTTTTACCGGATCCGGTTGGGCCAACGGTTAATACCATACCGTTGGGGTGGCTGCTGACTTCATCAATCTTTTTCACCTGATCTGACGCAAAGCCCATGCTTTCGAGTTTAAGATCGCGAGTCTCGTCGTTGAAGATTCGAACTACAATCTCTTCGCCATGGAATGTGGGGATAGTCTCGATACGCATGTTTACATCTGTCCAATGTGTATCATTGTTCATCAAACGGTAGCTTATTCTTCCGCTCTGCGGTTCGTCGGAGCCCCATTTTATCTCAGCTCGAGTTTGAAGGTCACTTAAGAAAATTTCGTAAGCCTTAGTGTTAACGACGCTGATGGGGTGGAGGATACCGTCAATCCTAAAACGGATACGAGCTTCATTTGGCTGGGGCTCAATATGTATGTCAGAAGATCTTAACCAGTAGGCAAGCTGAGCAATGTATTGGAATGCCTCTTTAGGAGCAGACTTTGCGAGCTTCTCTCCAAAAAGCTTAAAGTCGCCGCTTCTCTCGGCATTGAACTGCAAGTAATAGACCTGATTAAGAATCTCATCAAAGCCTGTCGTAGAGATTGTTTTGAAGGTTGCCTGTGTATGAGCTAGTTTTTGCTGGAGCTCAGGCAGTTTCTTAAGGTCGGTGAGGTTTGTCACGCCAAATTCTAGGCTGTGGTCGTTGTATTGGTGTAGCGGTGCAACCCGGTACTCGCGCATTTCGTCTAGAGTAAGAAAGTTACTCATTGGCACAATTTGTTCTATTGTCCTGGAGTCAAGGTAGGGGAAACCACTTTTTACTGCTTCGTCGGCAGTCTGTTGCTCAATTTGCTCACGGTTGGCATTCACAGTGGCGTGGGCATCATTAACTGAGCCGCCGCCTTGTTTTGACGCCTGCTTAGATGGTGCATTAACAACCTTCGGAGCAGATGGTTCCATACCTTGAACTTTAGCATAAGAGGAAAGTAGCTACCACCTAAAAATTATCGTTCTCATGCTTGAATTTTTGGTACAATGGGTTGGTAGTATATGCGTGACGAAATAGTTATTAATCAGGATGAATTGGACCTTCCTAAGCGGAGGTCTATTGGCCGTTCACCGTCATCCGGTGAAGGAGGCGGCTCTCAGCCACAGGGGCGCATAAAAGTGAAGAAGAAGTTCAGCTGGAAGAGGTTCTTTATATTTCTGGGTGTTGCCTTGGGAATATTCGCCATAGGGGTGGCAATCTTCCTGCTGGTCAACCTGTTCAAGGTTACGGGAAATCCCTTTAGTTTTGGAGCCCTCAAGGGCGAAAGAGATGGGCGAGTGAATATTATGATGCTTGGTGTTGGAGACCCTGGCCATGATGGCGAGAAATTGAGCGATACCAATATGATTTTAAGCGTCGATACACGCAATAAGCAGGTCGCAATTATCAGCATTCCCCGAGACTTAAGGGTAAAGATCCCAGGCTATGGCTACAGCAAAATAAACAACGCCCACGCCCAAGGGGGTATTGAAGGAGCCAAAGAGGTTTACGAAGTCACTTTTGGGATACCGATACATTATTACGTAAAGGCAAACTTCACCGGTTTAAAACAGGTTGTTGATGCTGTAGGCGGTGTAGATGTTGAAAATAAAACAATGTTGTATGACCCTGAATACCCTTGCGATAAGAATCAATATAAGATGTGCGGCTTTAAATTAGCCCCGGGGCAGCATCACTTGGATGGAGCAACTGCTTTGAAGTACGCAAGATGCCGAAAGGGAACCTGTGGCGACGACTTTGGGCGTGCAGAGCGACAGCAACAGATTATGGAGTCTGTCCGAGAGAGAGCTACGTCAGCTGGGGTTCTCGCTAACCCTGTTGCACTTGGGAAGCTTGTTAACGCGGCAGGCGACAACATAGACACCGATATGAGTATTAATAATGTTCTCCGTCTAAATGAACTTACTAAAGATATGGATAAGAGTAAGACAATACGCGTTGTATTTAATATAGACGAAGGCGGCTTCTTGGTCAGCTCAGGTAATTCGAGCGACTTGTTGCCCAAGGGTGGCAGCTTTGATGACATCCAAGCATTTGTTAAGAGCGTATTTAAGTACGGTCCAATATGGATGGAGAAGCCAACCATTATTGTTGAGAATGGCACAACAACTCCAGGTGTAGCAGGGGCTCTTCAAAAGCAATTTGATAAGGACGGTTACAATTTAAGTGTCCTTGCATTAACTAATGCTTTACAGCGCGACTATACTCAAACCAAGATTATTGATTACACAAATGGGCAGAAGCCAAACACAATCAACT